>ERZ827168.443-NODE-443-length-69667-cov-26.803497_pt1 | contig 69667 bp, 53 predicted proteins | sample MGYA00519868_ERZ827168 | MGnify/ENA primary metagenome ERZ827168 (study PRJEB31778, sample SAMEA3449271) | human gut metagenome | biome: human gut; feature: human-associated habitat; material: faeces | place: United Kingdom | collected 2010/2012 ... | reverse complement strand
TTGGGCAAGATATTGAAAGAGATCCGCAAGACGGAACGTGCCTATGAGAACGCACAGAGTCTGCTTACAACCAAGGAGAAAAGTGATTTGGAAATCATCACGAAGATGTACCGCCAGCAAAAGAACCACTTCCAGAGCAAGGACTGCAGAGAGAGTATTCCGAACAGGATAGTGAGCATCAGCAAGCCGTATGTGAGACCGATAGTGAGGGGCAAGGAAGTGAAGAGTGTTGAGTTCGGGGCGAAGGTGAACAACATACTGGTCGACGGAATCTCATTCATCGAGAAACTATCCTTCAATGCCTTCAATGAGGGTACAAGGCTGATACATTGCCTGAAGATGCATAAGAGGTTGTTCGGAGTTGAGGCTAAGAAAGTGGGAGGAGACACCGGTTATGCCGGAACCGAAAACAGGGACTACTGCAAGGAGAATGGGATACAGACATCATTCGTGAAGCGAGGAAGGCCGTTCAGCGAGGAGAAGAAGGGGAAAGACCTTGTCAGAAAGGAACTTGCCAGGGTGAGGGCGACCGCGATGGAGGGCTCGTTCGGCACACAGAAAGAGCACTACGACTTGAGGCGGGTCAAGGCCCGGACGAAGCTGACGGAAATCCTGTACATCTTCTTCGGCATCCACACGGCAAACGTGGTGCAGCTGGCAGACAGGATAGAGCAGAGAGCACAGCTAGTGGTTGCCTAAAACGAAAATATGCACATAGAAAAGTGCTTTCAAGGGGGAACTACGCTTCCGTCATAGAGAATGGACAAAAAATCCGGCCGAAACGACCGGAAAGAGATATAAAAACGTAAATTTGGTGACCCGAACGCAAAAATGGATGGGACTAGTCGGCTGCTTCGGTCAAAAAGAAAACATTAAACGACAGTCCCTATTTACGATTTCACTGTCGGCGCAACAAATGGCGAAGGGAATCGTTTACGATGATTCGGGAAGTCCGGTAGGCGGCGTTCTGGTGTCAGTAGACGGAGACAACTCCACATATACTCTCACCGATTCGAACGGATTCTTCGAAATTTCCGCGAGCAAAGGGACTGTCCTGAATTTTTCATGTTTGGGGCTTCTACCTAAACAGATTAAGATAGACGGCTTCGGCAGTTCTCTGTCCATAATAATGGATACGGACACCCAGATGCTTGAAGAAACCGTCGTAGTGGGTTATGGCGTGACGAAAAAGCGCGACTTAGCCGGCTCAGTATCCCAAATCAAGGCTGAAGACGTAAAGGCAGGCGTGATTACCTCCACGGCGGACTTGCTCAGAGGACGAGCAGCAGGCGTATCAGTACGTCAAGAGTCATTCGAGCCGGGAAGCGGCATCACCGTCAGAGTCCGCGGCGCTTCCACCATCTCCGCAGACAACACCCCACTTTATGTAATAGACGGTATCCAGAGTACTGCAGGAAACCAAGTCAGCCCGGAAGACATCGAGAGCATAGAGATTTTGAAAGACGCCGCAGCGACTGCCATTTATGGTTCTCGAGGAGCCAATGGCGTCATCATCATCACAACCAAGCACGGCAGTGCAGGAAAAGTAGCAATCGACTATTCATATAATACTTCAGTCAAGGCATTGAGAAATCCGTGGGATTTGATGAACGCATCGGATGTCATTAGATATGAAATGCTTAACTGGAAGAATAACGGAGCTGCAGGCGACCCTCCTTACACGGAGGCTGAGCAAGCCTACACCGGTGCGGGCACGGATTGGATTAAGGAAATGACTCGAAACTCCACTACACGCACCCACGCCCTGAATTTGCAGGGAGGTTCAGACAAAATCCAAGCAGCTGCCAGCATAGTAAATACGAAAGACGAGGGATTGGTTCTCAATTCCGACTTCGGCAGGACGAGTGCCCGCATCAACGTGGACTTCAAACCAAGCGATTGGCTTAGGGCAGGAATAAACGCCTATGCAGCCAAGACGGACAGGACCTACATCAGTATGGGAACCAAGAGTTCCACCGACAATGCGATGTACTGGATGTTCCTCGCCAGCCCATTAAATACCATAGAGGGCAAGAACGTGTTCGGAGAGGAAACCCGTATGGAAAACGTGTACTACGAACTCATGTACAAAGACCTTAACGTAAGGGTGAACAATTCCTACATAACTGCTTACGCACAAGCCGATTTCCTCAAGTACTTCTCGCTGCGCGCCCAGTACTCCTATAACTTCGAGATGGACAAATATTCCACTTACTACGACTGTAACACGAACCACGGTGCAGCGAACAAGGGTATAGCCACTATGGAAATCGAGAATTCCGATTTCCGGCAGATGGAAGGCGTGCTTACATTCCACCGCGACACCGGCAAACATAACGTCAAGGTGATTGCAGGAACGAGCTTCCTCGGAAACAACTACTATTACACTGGAATGGGCGCCCACGAATTCACTACCGACGCATTTCGTGTGTGGAATATGGGAGCGGCTGCCAAGATAGATTGGTACAGCACGGCTAGAAGCGACAAATACAACCTCTCGTTCTTCGCACGTGCCGAGTACGTACTCAACGACAAATACATATTCAATGCGAGCATTCGCGCAGACGGAGCATCGAATTTCGGAGCCAACAACAAATGGGGCTACTTCCCTGCAGCTTCGGTGGCTTACCAAATCGGCGACGAACCATTTATGGAATTCACCAAGCCGGCCTTCGACAACATCAAACTGCGTCTTAGTTACGGCCAAACCGGTAACGACGGCATCGGAAGTTACAAATCCCTACGTTCCTATGCATTCCAAGACATCTACCTCGGAGGAAACAGCATCATAAAAGGTATGTATCCGGCCAATGCAGGCAATGCCTTTCTTCACTGGGAGACGACGACGCAGGGCGACTTCGGTATAGACTTCTCCATGTTCAACCACAAATTGGAAGTCAACTTCGATTTGTATAGCAAAGTCACCACCGATTTGCTTAACGACATTAACATCTCTTCATCTACTACGGGAATCACCACCACGAAGGGAAACAATGGCGTCATCTCAAACAAAGGTGTGGAGCTTTATTTGAACTATCATATCTTCGACACCAAGGATTTTTCTTGGACAAGTACATTCAATATCTCGCATAACAAGAACAATGTCGAAAGCATTTCTTCCCCTACCTATTATAGTCTAAGGCCTCACGGAAGCTATGCCGACACACAATACGCCGTAGTTCAGGAAGGTTCCCCACTAAGCACCATCTATGGATACGAATGGATAGGAATCATCCAAGAAGGCGAGACCTACGCTGCTCAACCTAAATCCCAGCCCGGCGACCCTAAGTTCCGCGACATCGACGGCGACGGAATCATCACCAATGCCGACCGCAAGGCTATCGGAAAAGGTGATCCCGACGTGGTCTTCGGATGGGGCAACAACTTCAGATGGAAAGACTTCGACCTGACTGTCTTCATCGACGCATCCATAGGAAACAACCTTCTTAACGTGTCTACGGTACTTCTGGAAGACAACAACAGGCTCAATTCCTGCTTCGACAGATGGACCAGAAACAACCCTTCACAGGACGTCATACGTGGCACTTGGAAACGAGACGGCGGCTTGCAGTATGGTTCGTTCGTAAACTCTCACTTCGTGGAAGACGCTTCCTACATTAGATTGAGCAACATCGAATTAGGCTACACCGTTCCGGTAGAAAAGCTCAACTTGTCCCAGTACGTGAAAGGCATTCGTGTGTTCATAGGGGGAAACAGACTCCTGACCCTCACCAAATACTCCGGATTCGATCCCGAAGTAAGCGTAAACGGCTCCAGCGCAGTCACCCAAGGACTTGACTACAACGCATATCCTGCATACAAGCAGTTCAATGCCGGAATTAAAGTTACCTTCTAAATCGAAACAAATATGAAAAAGAGAATATTACTATTGGCCATATTAGGAGCAAGCATCATCTCCTGCGACAAACTCGATGAGGTGGTCTACTCGTCCCTTACGGACGCAAACGCATTCACCACAGGCGAGAATGCCCAGGCTGCGGTAAACAGCATCTACGCACCTCTGCGAAGCCTCTACCGCGAACCGATGTTCTACATAAACGACATCGCTGCCGACACCGGATTCAAGGACGGCAACTGCTTCGGAGTGATGAACGACGAGGCCAATTATGTCGACAACCGCACCGAAACAGCGTGGACTCTGCTAACCCAGATAGCAGCTCGGGCCAATATTGTCATCGACAAGGTGCCTCAAATGTCCGACGGGCTTTTTAGAAACGGAATCACCAAGGAGCAACTCCTCGGCGAAGCTTACTTCATGAGGGCCTTCGCCTATATGAACCTGACCGACATATTCTACAGAGTACCTCTCATAACTGACAGTAACATAGACCCTACGGCCAAAGAGCCGCTCGCAAGCGTAAAAGACATAGAAAAGCAAATAGAGAACGACCTTTTCAATGCCAAGGATTACCTCCCTAAAAGCTACGCATCGCGCGATGACGCCGGACGTCCTACCTATGGAGCGGCCTGCGGGTATCTGACCAGACTCTATATGCGCCAGGCAGGAAGGGCCAGACTTCAAGGTGATGCAGATGCAGCCGATTACTGGAATTACGCGCTCGAGGAAGTGAACAACGTGCTCGCACTCGAAGGAGTACAATACTCCCTCCAGCCAAGCGTGTGGGATGTCTTCGATCCTACAAGTGAAGATAAGATTTATAACAATGAGCTTATCTTCGCCATCAGGGCGAGCGGTTCCATAGTATCCGGGTCTTGGGATCTGGGACTTCAATTCACCAGTTGGGACTACGACATGGGTTGGGGAAATATGTACCAGCCTTTGGAGATGACTTGGAAATTCGACCACGCCGACCAGAGATACTCCGTTCTTCAAGTGGTGTCTTATGAAAATGTCTACAATCCCGACAAAACCTTCTACAAGGCTGCCGAGAGCATAGACAAATACGGAACCGTTCCTTCGGAGCACACCTATAACGGAAAGACCTATACCGAGGTTGTCGAAATGTCTGAGACGTTTACTCAGAAATACAAATTCCTGAACACTTGGAAGTATATCTACGAGTGTCCTAACAACCTGCCGCTTCTGAGGCTTTCCGATATGATTCTCTGCAAGGCCGAAATTCTCAACGAACTCCACGGACCTACCCAGGAGGCGATAGATTTGATAAACAGAATCCGTAAAAGAGCTTTCCAGAACGACAGTCACGCTCTTAAGCTATCCGATTACAGTAACGCCGACGAACTTAGGAATGCAATTTGCGACGAGAGAATGTATGAATTGAACCTCGAATGCGTCAGACGCCCAGACCTTATCCGTATGGGACTATGGAAGGACAGAATGAGCAAATACGTCACTTCCATCGCGAAGAAATACGCTTGGAAGGAGGTTAACGAGGGTCGCGAATCGGGATACTACGATGGCGCTTGGCAGGCATATCCGAAGCCGGAATCCCTGAGCGACAAGGACCTGAGAATGTATATGCCTATTCCGGAGCGAGAGGTTCTAATGAATGGAACTTATAAGGATGCAAGAGATTACGCAGACAATGAGTAAAATGAACAATATTATTTTTTGCATTGCGTTAGTCACGGCTCTAATGGGCTGTGTCCACACCGGCCCGTCTGAGGGTCCCGACGTCCCGTCGGGTCCGCAGACCGAATGCCGGTGGGACTTCGACTCCGTCGAAGGGTGGGCATACGCCCACCAGGACACAGCCTCCATCTCCCAGTGGTCCATAGAAAACGGCAGCCTCTATCTTCGCACACGCGCCCACACCAGAGACCGCTCGAAAATGTACACCACCCGTAACGACTTCCAAAGCGGCGAATACACTTGGCGCATATTCGTAACTAACATTAAACCTTACGAGCAAGTAAGCATAGGCGGATTCATCTATCAGGACGACGAACACGAAATAGACTTCGAAATAGGCTACGGCACTAAGGCCGCACGTGAAGAATACGGTGCCTCCGACGGAGAACTCCTGGCCTGTATGACAAATCAAGGCCATCCATTCTCCTCATCCTATGTCCCGATCACTCCCGGCTGGCATACCTTCACGATAAAGCTCGAGGAAAAAGGCGAAAACTACTTGGCACATTGGATTATAGACGATGTCACCCGACAGAGTCTGCCCCTGGACTTCGGCCCTAAGGACGCCCGATTTACCATAATGTGCAGCGTGGAAAACCTTCTCTTCATGGGTGAAAAGATTCCGGAGAACGACAATTACGCCCGCTTCGACTACGTCTCTTTCAAAGGACGCGTCACCGGCGAATATGAACCCGGCGAAGAAAACGTATCCAAAAGCTTCAAGGTCAGCGGCGACTTTCCGTCGACGGACAAGACGCAGGCTAATGTATTCGCAAACGGAAAAAGTTTCACATTCACCTATTCCGCAGCCACTTCCACTCTCGAAGGTGCTGCGAAGGAAGCCTCCGACTACTACGCACTCTATCCATTTGACGTGCACGCAAGCGCCGGAACGATTGGCATAACAAGCAGTCTGGGAACCGGCACTGTGGCAGCTACGAGCGCAGAAGGCACGAAAATACTGTCGGTAGCGAAAGCGGCCGGGGAGGAATTGGCATTCACAAATGTACTGTCGACTATCGAATTCTCACTTCCGGATGCACTTTCGAAGGTGAGCGAGATTACCCTAAGCGCCGACGGAATCAGCGGGAATTGCACCGTAGATATGGACGATTACGAAGTTTATGCTTCCGGAAAGGAGCTTAAGGTCAGCGCACCGAACGGAGTCTTCGCCACAGGCAGAAATTACTACGCGGCCATCCCGGCTAAAAACTATAAATCACTGAAAGTCATCATTAAAAATGATGACGATGTCGTAGAGCTCGAAAAGACGGAGCTTAAGGCAAAACGTGGTGCGATATTATCTTTAGGTGAACTGAAAGTCGAGCAGGAAGATGTATGGAAGGAGACTCGATGGGACTTCGACAATGGCATCGACGGATGGTATTATTACACTCACACGGCTAATCCGAGCGAATCTTGCTATAGCATAACGGACGGAATGGTAAAGATCTGGACGAATGCCAACACTATGGAGAGGAACAAACTACACACCATCGCAAAAAGCTTTACGGAGGGTATCTACACTTTTCGCACTTACGTTACGCCTATCGCGGCAGGAGAAAAGTGCAGCATAGGAGCCTTCATCTATAGCGATGACTCTCACGAGATAGACTTCGAAATAGGCTACGGCACGAAGGCTGCGCGCGAAGGTTGTGGGGCTAAAGCGGACGAGATGGTCGCTTGCATGACAAACCAAGGTCTTCCATTCAACTCCACGTACACTCCTATTAGCGTAGGATGGCACGACCTAACTCTCAGTCTTACCGTAGTAAACGGGAAATACCAGGTAGAATGGTATATCGACTCAGAGTTGAAAAAGACACTCAACGTCAAGTTCGGCCCTGAAACCAGATTTCTCATAAGTATAAGCGTGGAGAACCTGGAGTTTATGGGCGAAAAGATTCCGACACACACAAACTACGCACTATTTGATTATGTATCATATAAAAAGAAAATAACAAACTAATATGAAAACCAAATTTTTAGCATTACTTTCAGTCGCTGTCCTATTTGCGGCATGCGACAAGGAGAACGCCCCATCGGAGGGGCCTTCCGCACAGGCAGAAAAATTCGACATTTCCGCTCGTAACGAATTTGCTTGGAAAAAAGCAGACAAAGTCAGCATCTTCGACGGAAAGTCAAACAATATGTTTCGCTCACAAGGAGCAGGCGAAGTGGCCACTCTCTCAGGAGAAGCCATAAAGGCGAAAGTTCTCTACGGACTCGTGCCTTACGACAAGAATGCGAGCCTTACGGATGGAACGATCAACGCAAGCATTCCTGCGGAGCAGAACATTTCTGCCGGCACTCTTCCATTCATCAGCGTAGCGAAGACCGAAGACCCTACTACGATGCAATTCGAAACCATCGCAGCTTATCTCAAAATCAATGTAGCTGACGATGTGGAAGGCCTCAACGGACTGAAGGTCAGCTCCACTGCAGGAGAAACTCTGGCCGGAAACATCAGCATTAGTTTCGACGGAGGAGTAAAGGTGAATGCCACCTCTACGACATCTCAGGTCAGTGCTTCCGCTTTCGAGGGAAGTTTCAAGGCCGGTGAAAGCTACTACATAGCAGTACTCCCGGGTACATACGCAGAAGGATTCACCGTATTCTATACCATAGGAGGCGAAACCTTTGAGACTACGCTTAAGGGCAGTCAAAGCCTTAAGGCAGGCTCTACCACCGAGCTTTGCAGCATTAGACGTCCACTCAGCCCTAACGAAAAGCTGTTCGTAGGTAGCTGGCAAGTAACCAAATGGGGTTCAAGAGCATACGATGACCCTACCGGCCAACACTGCTGGATCAGCGAAGACAAGGGATTCGCGCTTCCGAAAACCACCCTGGACGATGTCATTACCTTCGGTGCTGACGGCTCAGTAAAAATCGACCTCGGAGAAGACGGCAAAGCGTGGAATGCGGCCGTAGAAGACGCAGTATCCGTGGACCTTACAGGCGATGAGACTTGGTCATTAGTAGAAAACGGCGAAGCCCTCACCCTCAAGCTCAGCGGAAACGCCTTCCCTCTTTTCCTCACTAACTGGGATGGACTTACTACCGACTACAATGTGTTCCGCATTTCTGCTACGGAGATAGTTCTCGAATACGACAACCCTGCTAACGAGGGTTATGCACAGGTTTACCTTCAGCCTAAGGGAATGAAATCCAGCAAGCACACCTTCACCAAGGGAGACTTCGGACTCAATTCTGCCGAAAACGAAGAGATGGAGAGTCATGAAGGCCCTGCCACTACCAAAGAAGGATTCAAGTGGTATCTCGACGTAGAAGCCGGTGCGGAATTGTTCATCTGGAAGACTTGGGGCGCTCTTCAAGTAGGTGCCGGCTGGAGCACTAACGCCGACCTTCACGTCAAGAGCATAAAGTTGCACACAACCGACATTCCTGGGAACATTAAGAGCATAAGCGTAGTATGCGCATACAGCGACGAAGCCGACCAGAAAAAGGCTGAGCTTTACGCAAAGGTGGGAGGAGAGAACTTCGGAACCAGAAAATCTCTCAAAAACGAGATGAGTACCTACACCTTCACGGATAGCATAAGCGCCAGCGGAGAAATCGAACTCATCTGGGATTCACAGGAAGCAGGAATAAGTTACTTCATCAAGAGTGTAGAAGTAATCTATCAAGACTAATTTTAGTGAAAACGAACTATTTTATCCTCATCCTTGCAGCGTTTATTTCGCTGCAAGGATGTTCCCGTAAAGAAGACAACTTCGCTTACTGGGCGAAGGAAGTGAACGTGTCCATTACGGACAACTCGCTAAGGGCCCAGATCACAACCACCTTTAAGGAAAGTTGCTCGTATAGAATACGCTATTGGGAGAATGCCCGGGGAGAGCGCTGCGCACGAACTACAAGTATGCAGACAGGCCTCAAGGGAGAAAACACATGTACGCTGATATTCCTGTACCCCGAGACTCATTACACTTTCGAGATAATCGTGGAGGACAGAGCCGTATCCAAAAGGGTGGAATTCCTCACCGGAAGTCTTCCACCCGACGTTCCGTCCTATAGCGTGGATTATTCTTCGACAGACGACGAGCCCCTTACGGGATATCTTCTCCAATGGAATGCGAACAAGCCAGGATACGTCACCTTCTGCGACTATGACGGAAAGGTAGTGTGGTATCAAAGTTTCGGTGAGGGCATTCGTACGGCCCACTATAATCCCCACACGGGAAAGCTTGCCGTTATGGCAGGCTTCAAATACGGGGTCAATGATCGTAATTTCCAAAGGCTCGTAAGCGAAGTGTTCGTGTGCGACCTCTACGGACACACCTTCTTCCGCAGAAAGGCGGCGGAAGGGTTTCTTCCCCATCTACACCACGAGTTCAAGACTACCGATGATGGCAAGATGCTTTTCGTGTCGAACTTCATAAAGGCTTTCGACTTGCGCTCACGTGGCGCTTCTACCGAGAGCACGGACGTATGGGGAGACGGATTCTATCTATGTTCGGAAGATGGCAAGGTAGAAAAAAGCTGGGACTGCTTCGCCGAATTGGACCCCATCGCTACAGACTACCTCGATCCCGTAAAAACAGCCACGGACTATATCCACGCCAATTCCGTAGAAATCGACTCCAATGGCGATTACTATATGACATTCAACAGGATAAGTGAATTGTGGAAAATAGATGGAAATACCGGAGACGTAATTTATCGTTTAGGTGTACACGGAAACGTATCGCTCGACGGAGACTTCCCGTCCGGAGGCCTTCACGCCGCGGTAGCGCTCGCACCTGACCTTATAATGTGCTATGCAAATGGTCGAGACAAGGGCTATTCCGAGGGAGTGATCTACGAAATCGACCCCGTCGCTAAAACCGCCACCTACCGAACTCGCATAGTCCTTCCCGCCGAATACAGTTCAAAAGACAGGAGCAATATGCAGAAAATAGGCGACGACTTGTATTTTATGAATAGTACGGTATGCGGAAAGGCTATTTTCGTAAATGGTAGTGGCGAAATACGCAGAGTCATCTCACGCAGCGGAATATCGTATCGCGCCTATTATTTTAGTATGTGACTTTAATTTGCTAAATTCGTGGCGAATTATCGACAAATGGCAAATGGCAAGTATTAAAAAAGAATGGTATACCATAGTGAATCCGCACGCAGGCTCGGGCAAGACGATGTCCAAATGGGTTCCGGCGGAAAGACATCTTAAAAAATTGGGAGTACCGCTTCACACCGTTTATACTACACACAAGCATCACGCGGAAGAATTGGCAGCAGCAGCGGCCAGAATGGGCTACAGACGCATCCTCACGGTAGGAGGCGACGGCTCCATCCACGAGGTGTTCGAGGGTCTGCTCGCTTGGTGCGAGACCTCCGGGGTCAGCCCGAACGACTTTTATCTGGCACTCGTGCCGATTGGCAGTGGAAACGACTGGATCAAAGCCTTCGACATCCCGCACGACACGATGAAGATGGCGGACCTGCTTGCTAGGGGCCAATTCGTCCAAGAGGATGTGGTCAGAGCCAGATTCGGCTGCGGTGCCACTTCCTATATGGCCAATATCGGAGGCGTCGTTTTCGACTCGCACGTCTGCGACGAGGTGAATCGCAGCAAGGAGCGAGGAAAGCGCAAGGCACGCATCTACCTTCGTTCGTTAATTCATAACCTCTACAATATCAAACCCATAGATATAGAATTCTACTGCGACGGAAAGCTAGTCTATGCGGGCTCCGTGCTCGACATAGCCTTCGGAAACGGCTCGTACTGTGGCGGAGGAATGCAGCAGTGCTGCTTGGCAGACCCGTCGGACGGAATACTCGACGCGATAATAGTTCCTAAGATTCCGGTAGGCAAGCTATTAATGGAAATCCCTCGCATCTACAGAAAGAATGCACACGAGTCGAAAAGAATCATCTACGTACGTGGTACTAATTTCAAAGTAGTGCCTCTGAACGCCAGATCCGAAGATATAGTGGAGCTTGACGGCGAAATCTCGGGAAAATTGCCTTTGGAATTGGAACTTCTTCCACATAAGGTGAATGTGATTTCCGGTAAAAAGTAAGTAAGCATTAAAAAATAAGTTGGTAAAGATTTTTGATGGATTATCAAATTCTTTTTTAATGATTACTAATTTCCATTTCAAGACAAATTTATTAAATTTGTAGTCTATGGGAAAGATTATCGCAATAGCAAATCAGAAGGGCGGTGTGGGTAAAACCACCACTGCCATCAATCTCGCCGCTTCTCTGGCCATTCTGGAGAAGAAGGTGCTCATTATAGATGCGGACCCTCAGGCTAACACCACGTCGGGTCTTAATTACTCTCCGGAGAGCACTCAAGGCAAGACCCTTTACGAGATAATGATAGGAGCGGTAGATGCTGCCGATACTATAGTACCTACCGAGATGGATTACCTGAAGATGATTCCTTCTCACATTAATCTGGTAGGTGCCGAGATAGAAATCATAGACCTTCCGGACAGGGACCACATCTTGCGCAAGGCTCTCCACTCCATAAAGGACGACTACGATTACATCATAATAGACTGCGCTCCGTCATTAGGACTAATTACCATAAACTGCCTGTCGGCAGCGAATTCGGTAATCATCCCCGTTCAGCCGGAGTTCTTCGCGCTGGAGGGTATCGGAAAATTGCTCCAGACTATCAGACTCGTTCAGAACGGCAGTAACCCGGACCTTAACATAGAGGGCTTCGTAGTCACTATGTTCGACGGTCGCACGAAAGTTCACGCGCAGGTGGTAAACCAGCTTAAGGAATACTTCAAGTCTATGGTATTCAACACTATAATTCAGCGAAACATCCGTCTTTCTGAGGCTCCTTCCTATGGTAAGCCCATCGTCCTGTACGATGTGAATAGCAATGGTACGAACAACTACCTTAATCTCGCTCGCGAGGTTCTGGAAAGAAATAACAATACAACATTATGAGTCAGCCACCAAGAGGTTTAGGTCGAGGTCTGAGTGCCATCTTGGGAGATATCTCGGGAGCAGACGATCTCAGAAAGCCAGTAACATATCAGGATAAGAATAAGGTAGGTAGCCCGGCGTCGCCGCGCACCACTGCCGATGTTTTCCGCGTTCCGACCGGTCAGATTTCCCCTAACCCGTACCAGCCGCGTCTGTCGTTCGACAGCGAGGAGTTGGAAGGATTGGCAGCGAGCATAAGGACTCTCGGACTCATAACCCCTATTACCGTTAGGAAAATCGCCGAGAACAGATATCAGATCATCAGCGGCGAAAGACGCTACAGGGCTTGTCAGATGGTCGGAATGACGGAGATTCCGGCCTACATCCGCGAGACAGACGACCAGGGAATGCTGGAAATGGCCATCGTGGAGAATGTACAGAGGGAGAATCTCGACCCTATCGAAGTGGCTCTCAGTTACCAGAGGCTCCTCACCGAGTGTAATCTCACGCAGGAGCAGATGGCCGACAGACTTGGCAAGAATCGCTCTTCGGTAGCGAACCAAATAAGGCTTCTGAAGCTGCCGGTTAAGGTTCAGCACGACTTGAAGGTAGGACAGATCAGCGTAGGTCACGCGAAAGTTCTGCTTTCCATCGACGATCCGGACCTTCAGAGCAAGCTTTGCGACTACACGATAAAGAATGCGCTCAATGTCCGCCAGCTCGAACAGAAGGTCAAGGCATTATTGGCTAAGGATAATGCGCCTGCAGAAAGGCCGAAGGCAGTGGAAGGGGCGAGCATGATGCCGGAGCTGCATAAGGACCTCTGCCGTGAAGTAGCGAAATACTTCAAGGGGAAGATTAGCCTTAAGCGTAACGATGACGGAAAAGGTTCCATCACTATCAACTTCAGTTCCGACGCTGAAGTAAACCGCTTTCTTGATGCGATTAAAAACAGTTAGAATACTTCTTATATGTGGGCTGGCCCTGCTTTTGAGTAAGCCTTGCTGCCTTGCGCAGTTCAAGGATGAAGCCTTTTCACAGAATTACGGCGACGTGGACGGCGAGCAGGCCGACACCACGAGTAAGATATTCGACGTAAAGAAATATTTTCACGCACTTGGCCACAAGACCACGATGAATGTAGCCACTTCTTTCGAGGGCTCGCTCGTGTGCGTGGGAGGAATGCAGATTTATAATAAGGATTACTGGAAACTCCCCATCGTCTATGGCGGAATCGCTGCCGGAATAGGTGGCGGCATCTACTACGGGTCGCATGGTAACTCGAAGGCCGGCACGCTATGCTATCTGGGAGCGGGTCTTACGTACTGGGCCTCATTGATGGATGGAGTAATCAGTTACGAGCCAAATGATTGGCCTAATCCTCAAAAGGCTACGCTCTATTCCCTGCTGCTTCCCGGACTGGGCCAAATCTACAATCACGAGATCTGGAAACTGCCCATTTACTGGGGCGTAATCATCGGAAGCGGCTGCTACTACCTGAAGTTCAAGGAGAATTTCGAGCGTTTCCGCGCCATCTATAATTCCGGAGACACCACCTACATAAGCACGGAGACGGCCAAATATTATAAGGACATCTACCGTCGCTATCGTGACTACGCGCTCCTGTTCACGGTCGCCGGCTACCTGCTTCAGGTCATAGACGCGAATGTCTTCGCCTATATGCACGACTTCGAGATTTCCGATGACATCACGATGAGAGTAAGCCCGACCCTCATATCGCCTACCCTGCCTACGGGAAATAGCTACGCACTGGGTGTAGGTAACGCCGCACCTGCCCTGGGAGTGGGTCTAAGCCTGAAATTCTAAAATCGCACATAGGCCTTTACTTCCCATTTGTCCGCCTTGTCGGAAAAGTAAAAGGTATACCCTGCCTTAATGGCCCACCGTTTGGAGTCTCGCGCGAAAAGCGAGCATTCAAGTCCTTTTCCATAATATGCGGGCACGCTGAAAGAGCCGGGGACGTCGCGGGCATAGGCGTATAGTCTGTCGTCCCACTTTCGCGCATCGAAATAAAGCACCCTGCACAGCACCTGTCTTAACCCGACCTCGAGATAACACAGTCCGGACCAATCCTTCCCCTTATGCACCTGCACCCTTCCACCATAATAAAACGGAGCCCCGGACGCACTCACAGACGCTCTCAATTCGTTTTTCATCCCCGACGCGTATTTCCAACTATGCCTAAGCTCCCCTTCTATCTGAAATTCTCCCCACTCCGCCGTCCAATTCCACTTTTCGAGGCCTCGCGCACTTAACTCCTGTCCTCGGAAAAGCACCTCTCCCACTGCGCTAAATGCCTGCCAATCAGCACCCAAGCCCACAGCACTCTGCCCCGGCTTCAGTCCCATCACATTGGAATTCTGCACAGAAAACGACTCGCTTCGAGCCTTTACAAATGCCCCCACGCGCTTTCGGTACGCGATATTACAGTACAGCCCACCTACCGCAGCCGAGCCCAGAACCCCATCCTTATAATAAAGTGCGCCCTCGCACCACAGAGTGAACAGGCCAAGTGTCGCCTTCATATCTGCACTCGCCCCGCAGGCTCCATTTTCATAAAGCGCAGTGAGCGAATAACTTCCCCTCGCCGTATAAAACCCATAATTCATAATGGCCAATCCCTTCTCCGTCAGGCCAATGCCCAGTGCGCAGCGCTTCCAAGACCACGTCGACGCCACGCCCACCAGAGACGCGGAGCTCACGCTCGAACTTAGACCCGTGGGATTACGAGAGAACCCTGCCAAATCGTACAATCCGCTCATAGAAAAGCCGTTCCACAGGAGCAAGCCCTGAGCGAAACGGGCATTGAACCCGCCTACTACCAGCCTTTCCAGATGCCTGCGACCGCTCAGACTCACACTGAATGCCGGCCTATCATCTCTAATCGCCATTAATGCGGTTACCTTCTCCCCATAGGCCAATTCACACTTGGCCAATGTCCCCACCCCGGAGGGTCTGACTGATTCTCTGATGCTTCCGGTGAATTTCACTTCCGGCCTATATGCACGATTCGATTTGAGACTTTGCCTTCGTGGCGGGTCACATCTAAAGAACCATCGCAAGTCGTCGGCCATCTGCTCTCCTATTCCGATTATCCCGCTTAGCTCGAAAAAAGAGAGAATGGGGCCGTTGTCGGATATGTAATCGAGGATGGAGGCCACTTGAAATGGGGAAAAAAAGCCTGTCGAAAGAAGCTCCGCTCGAGAGGATGTGTTTATGTCCAACGGATGCGAGGACATCTGCTCGTAGTGTTCCACGAGGGTTTCGCTAAGGGATTCTACGCTTTCCAGTCCCAAAAGACGCACCAAGGATGCTGAAAAATCGCCGGGATTTGCTGCGAGCACTGCCGACAGCACTAATAAGCACAAAGTTTTCATAGCCGTTTACTTTATCTTCCGCAATTTAGCGAATTATTTCGAACTATCCTTGCTTTGGTGCATTTTTCCCCAAGACAAAGTTTCTCCCGGACGCAGTATTATTTCGTAACCCGAAAAACACCTTTGAACACAAGCCATGTTCTACAGCTTTCTACTAATGGTATTACCTGAAGGTGTACGAAACTTATGTACACCTTCAGCCGCCGCCCCATCGATAAGCATGTCTACGGCATCATGACCCAAAAGGTGTTTTTCGGGTTGAGGGCAATGCCATCTTCGGCTACGATGGAGGGAACCATTTCGTCAGAAAGAAGGGCCCATTTCGTCAGAAAGAAGGGCCCGTCCGAGGGGCTTTGCTGCGAGCGAAAACCATAACGAGCGAAAAACAGCGACCTACTCCCGAGCGAAAACTGGGCAGACATAAGTGTGACAATGCAGATCTGCGAAAACACATACAGCTCTGGGACCTGGAACTAAACAACCACCGCTCAAGGCGGAGCATTATTCGTACAAGTAGGGGGAAGCATTACGAAAGTATCAAAAAAAATTCTAATTTTGCATAAACTAAAAACCATAAGTTTATGAATAGGAATGATTTTGATGCCCCTAGGGGCGAAAGAGGAGTTGAGGATGTTTTTTCTCTTCCTGTAAAAGCGGGAAAGCGCACTTATTTTTTTGACGTTAAAACGACTAAAGGCCACAAGGACTACTATCTTACCATCACCGAAAGCAAACGACACACTGCTCCGGACGGAACAGTAAGCTATGACAAGCATAAGATCTTCCTCTATAAGGAAGACTTCGAGAAGTTTGCCGAAGGACTTCAGAACGCCGTAAAATACGTTAAGGACGAATGCTTTAACGGCGAGATCCCTATTAAAGAATACCCGGAACACGATTCCGAAAAAGAAACAGAAGAGAAAGATGTATTTTAGTGATTATCAGACAGCGGCAGCTTTCATAAAAGAAAGAATTGGCCAGAGACAGCCCTGCGTCGGAATAGTGCTGGGAAGCGGGTTGGGCGCATTGGCCGATGCCATAGAAGAACCGATAGTTCTTCCGTATAAGGAGATTCCGAACTTCCCGGTCAGCACCGCGATTGGCCATAAGGGAAACCTGATCTGCGGCACCATAGCCGGGCACTGCGTTCTGGCGATGCAGGGACGCTTCCACTTCTACGAAGGCTATACTATGCAGCAAGTCACTTTCCCGATGAGGGTTATGAAAGTGATGGGGATAGAGACCCTGTTCGTGTCGAACGCAGCGGGAGGATTGAACCCGAGCTACAAGGTGGGCGACTTGATGATGATTAAAGACCATATCAATATGCTTCCGAACCCGTTGATAGGTAAGAATATGGAAGAATTTGGCCCGAGATTTCCGGATATGACCAGACCTTATGATCCGGAGCTGAGAAAATTGGCCAAGGAAATCGCCGCACGAGTAGGAATCGACCTTAAGGAAGGCGTTTACTACGGAGACACAGGCCCGACCTACGAGACCCCGGCAGAATACAAATTCAAGTTCATAGCCGGTGCAGACGCAGTGGGTATGAGCACCGTTCCGGAAGTGATAGTCGCAAGGCATTGCGGAATGAGAGTATTCGGAGTATCCGTCATCTCTAACGAGGCGCACGGAGACTTCAGCGACGACTACGTGAACGACGGCGACGACGTGGTAGAGGCAGCCAATGCAGCTTCCAAGAATATGATTAAGCTTTTCACCGAACTAATTAGAACTTTATGACAGACAGAATAACTCCCTACAAGACTGCAGCCGATTATATTCGCGAGCAGATTAAAGGACAGACCCCACTCGTGGGCGTGGTTTTGGGAAGCGGACTGGGCTCTCTCGCAGACAAAATAGAGAATCCTACGGTAATTCCATACAAACAGATTCCGGGATTTCCCGAAAGCACAGCCATCGGACATAAGGGTAACCTTATCTTTGGAGACTTGGCCGGAAAGAAGGTAATCGCCATGCAAGGACGCTTCCACTATTACGAAGGCTACACTATGCAGCAAGTCACCTTCCCGATAAGGGTTATGAAATTATTGGGCATTTCCTACCTCTTCGTATCGAACGCAGCAGGAGGAATTAACCTCAACTACTCGATAGGCGACCTGATGATTATCAAGGACCATATAAACCTCCTTCCTAATCCGCTGATAGGGCCTAACCTGGACGAGTTCGGACCTAGGTTCCCCGATATGACCAGACCTTACGACCCGGCACTTCGCAAATTAGCGAGAGAGACCGCGGCTTCGATGGGGCTCAAGCTTCAGGAGGGCGTATATATAGGATGTACGGGACCTTGCTACGAGACACCGGCAGAATACAAGTTCTTCCGCACCATAGGAAGCGACGTGGTCGGTATGAGCACCGTTCCTGAAATCATAGTGGCAAGACACTGCGACATCCCTTGCTTCGGAATGTCAGTCGTTACCGACCTCGCACACGACGACATGCCGGACGACTATCAGACCGACGGAGATCTAATAGTAAAGGCAGCCGATGCCGCTACGTGCAAGATGACTGCCTTATTCGAAAAGATGATAGAGCAGCTCTAACACTGCCCTCACCTATATTTAAAGAGGCTCGCTCCTATTTGGCAATAGCCACGGAGCGAGTCTCTCTTATTACTGTAATCTTAACCTGACCAGGATAAGTCATCTCATCCTGAATGCGCTGTGCGATATCGGTAGAAAGTCTGGCAGCCTGTTCGTCAGACACTTCCTCGGCACCTACGATGACGCGAAGCTCGCGACCTGCCTGAATGGCGTAAGACTTGGTAACGCCCTTATAAGAGGCAGCCAAATCCTCCATACCCTTCAGTCTCTTTATGTAACTCTCGATAACCTCGCGACGAGCACCAGGGCGAGCACCGGAAATCGCATCACCCACCAGCACGAGCGGAGAATAAATCGAAGTCATCTCCATCTCCTCGTGGTGCGCACCGATAGCGTTCACTATCTCCGGACGCTCCTTATACTGCTCGGCCAATTTAGCACCCAGCAATGCGTGTGGAAGCTCAGGATCCTCCTCGCTTACCTTACCTATATCGTGCAAGAGGCCTGCGCGCTTGGCCACCTTAGGATTAAGTCCAAGCTCCGAAGCCATTATGGCACAAATATTTGCCACCTCGCGCGAGTGCTGCAGCAAGTTCTGTCCATAAGACGAGCGATATTTCATACGGCCTATCAGCTTGACCAATTCGATGTTCAATCCGTGTATGCCCAAGTCGATGCAAGTGCGCTTACCTGTCTCCAAAATCTCATCTTCGAGCTGACGGCTTACCTTCGCCACCACTTCTTCGATTCTGGCAGGGTGGATACGACCATCCACTACCAGCTGATGCAATGCCAATCTGGCAACCTCCCTTCTCACCGGGTCGAACGCCGAAAGCAAGATGGCATCCGGAGTATCGTCCACGACGATTTCCACGCCGGTAGCAGCCTCGAGTGCCCTGATGTTACGACCTTCGCGACCGATGATGCGACCCTTCACCTCGTCATTCTCGATAGGGAAAGTGGTAACGGCATTCTCGATGGCGGTCTCAGTGGCAGTGCGCTGAATGGTATTGATTACGATGCGCTTGGCCTCCTTCGACGCATTCAGACGAGCCTCGTCCATAGTGTCGTTAATGTAGGACTGAGCTTCGGAGCGAGCCTCAGCCTTCAAGTTCTCGATGAGCATATTCTTAGCCTCTGCGGCGCTGATGCCTGCGACAACCTCGAGTTCGTGCTTGGCCTGCTCGATGAGCTTGTCGGCCTCCTGCTCCTTTTTCGAGAGACGGTCCCTGTCAGCGGCCAATTGGCCCTTCTGCGAATCCAAGTCCCTGAGGCGCTTGTTCAACTCGGCAGACTGCTGATTAAGCTGGTTCTCCTTGTTCTTGATAACATTCTCGCGATCTTTCAACTGACCGTTACGCTCGTTCACCTTACGGTCGTAATCGCTTTTAAGCTGGAGGAAGTGCTCCTTAGCCTCAAGCATCTTCGTCTGCTTGACATTTTCTGCTTCTACAGTAGCCTTTTCTATTATGGCATCCGCACGGCCCTTATTCACCGAGCGAGAAACTGCGATATAAATACCCAATGCAAGAGCAGCACCTGCAATGGCGGCAATGATGTAATACAAAAACATAATTAAATTATTAGTTATATTTTAAAAGCCGGCAGTTCCTGCTGAAACTTATCAAAGATAAGATTTGGGGGCCTTTCCGGTTCAGGCTTCCCTACTGAAAGGGCCTGCCATCTTCGCAAAGAGCTTTCCCGGTTCCGTAGAACGTGTTTGTTAGAGCGAGTGGAACCGACGGCTATTTTTCAATCTTTTTCAAATAAGAATCGAGTTCGCTTGACAAAGCGGAAAGAGAAGAATCGAGTTCTGCCTTTTCCTTTTCGAGTTTAAGTAGCACTATAGTGTCTGCCAATGCCGAAAAGGCCAATTTATCGAAATCGGACACCGAGCTGAAGTTTTCGGAATAAAGGGCGAATGACCTGTTTATCCTCTCAGCTGCAAGCCGTATATAGTGTTCTTCCGTAGCCGTCTTAGCAAAAAGTACATAGCTCTTACCCGCTATCATTATAGTAATCCTCTGTGCCATAGCTATTTTTCCAATAATTTAATGCACTGGTCTATCTGACGCACGAGCTTGTCTATACTTTCCTTAGCCTCGAAGGACGTATCTTCACGCCCCGCGAAGGCATTAGCTATCTCAAGTTTCCCTATCTTATTTTTCAAGTCAGCGTTCTGCTGCCTCAAATCGGCGACCTCCGATTCCAAAAGAACTAAACGAGCGCTCAACTCGCCGGTCCGCTGTCTTTCCTGCTCATAGAGCGACACCACGAACTCAATGTTCTTTTTCAAATCGTCAATCACCATACAAATTTAATAAAAAAACTACATCAATTTCGAACTTTCAGACACCAAATTTTCAAGTTTCGTCCAAATAGTCTTAGGAAGCATAACCTTAGTATAAGCTTCCAAAACCGACCACCTGTGCAAGTCGGTGCCTACCAATTCGTAATAGCCTTTCTTCAACATAGACTCGGCTTTTTTACGAGCCTCGGACCCATAGAAGCCCGAAAGCGAAGAAAGGTTCAGTTGAAAGATGATGTCTTCTCCTTTCAACTCTTCATAATCCGAATCCGACATATATATGTAGCGTTCCGGATGGGCCAGCACCGGAGTCATCCCCGACGACTTGACCTTAAAAAGCAAATCCCGCATATTGAAAGGCGGGTTGTAATAGGATGTCTCCACAAGAAGGCGCTTCCCCGGAAGAGGCAAGAGTTCTCCCTTGTCCAGACGCTTCTCGAAAAGCATATCCATCATATTTTCCGAGGCCAATCCCAATTCCGGAAACTCTTCCCCTTTTCCGAATTCTTCCAGAAAAGCCTTCAATTCCTCGAATCGGGCCGTCAATCCCTCGGGAGTATTAGGCACGTCTTCCATAATATGGGGCGTGAGATATACTCTTCTCACGCCCATCTTATGGTATGCCGACAGGATCTTAAGACTGCTTTCCATAGTCTGCACGCCATCGTCCACGCCGGGCAGTATGTGGCAATGATAATCCACGAACCCGTCGAACAGCGACAGCAATGCTTTTTTAAAAGAAAACAGTCCCATAATTATTACGACTTGCTATAATATTTGCTTGACTTCGTATAGTTATGGGCTCCGTATGAACTTCCACCATAAACTTCCGTTCCGTTGAGAACGAGTGAAAGGTTCTTATACTTGCCGTTAGCCTCGATCTTGACGAGGTCGTTCAACTGACTCTTGTCGAAAAGACCTGCCCTAACTACGAAGATGGTACGGTCCGCCAGAGGTGCTATGATCTGGGTATCTGCCACGATGTCTATAGGAGGACAATCGATGAAGATGTAATCGTACTGACTTCTGAGCTGATTCATAACCTTGACCACGTCGTCCTTATTAAGGAGTTCGGATGGGTTAGGAGGAAGGGTTCCCACAGGAAGCACGTCCAGGTTAGCGAACTTGACATCCTTGACGATATAATCGGTTATAGGTCCGTCAGGTTCAGCGAGATAGTCAGCAAATCCCCTGCGCTTCAGATTGAGGAATGCAGAAAGTGTGTGCCTTCTGAAGTCTCCGTCTATCAAAAGCACCTTCTTTCCGTTCAATGCGAGAGCGCAAGCGAGGTTAAGATTAACGAAAGTCTTACCTGATCCAGGGTTAAAGGATGTAACCATTATGACCTTATCGCCCGAATGCCTGCTGGAGAACTCGAGGTTAGCACGGGTAATACGGAAAGCCTCGTTTATGATGTCGCGGTTACCCTTCGCCACTACCAATTCGCTCAATGGAGCTTCGCCCTCTTTCTTCTTTATGAACTTGCCGATGAGTTTCTTAGACACCGATGCATCACGATGAAGAGGAATCTCTCCCAAATATGAGAGGTTGAGAGTATCCAAGTCCTTCTTAGAATGAACCTTGGTGTCGGTAACTATCTGGAGGTAGAAAATACCTGCAGGAATCATAAGTCCCAGCACGAAAGCGATGAGAAGTATTCTCGCCTTACGAGGAGATACAGGAACACTGCTTCCGTAAGGAGGATTCACCACTCTGGTATTATACGCGGAGAAAGCCTGAGAGAGCTCATTCTCCTCGCGTTTCTGAAGGAGGTAAAGGTAGAGGTTCTCCTGAACTTTCTGAAGACGCTCGTACTTGACCAAGTCCATAGCCTGGCTAGGATTCTGCGCTATCTTATTCTCCGTCTGAGTCTGCTGAGTAATCGCGAAGGCTATCTGTTCTTCGAGAGTAGCCACCTGGTTATCTACGGAGCTTACGATGGCGGCTCTCATCGCCGCGAGGCTCTCTGCCAAGTCCTTAACCATAGGGTTCTTCTCCGAAGACACGGCTATGAGGCTGTTACGGTTAAGCAACAAGTTGTTATACTCGGTTACCTGAGACGAGATGGCCGCACTGTTAATTCCCGAAGGAAGAGGAATCAAGGTATTGTTATCTACGGAATTAGCCATAAAATTCCTAAGATACTTGGCCACGGACAACTGGCTCTCCAGCTCGCGAATCTGTCTGGCGATGTCGGATGCCTGCGAAGTGTACATCTTGGAAGCCTCGTCTACGCTAGGCATCTTGTTCTTCGCCTTGTAGTTCGTGATGGTGTTATCCACCTTATTCAGTTCGGCCTCGATGGCTGAAAGCCTATCTTCGATGAATACCGAAGTACTAGCGGCCATCTTATTGTTATCGATAACCCACTTCTCATTATAAACCGTGATGATGGTATTGATAAGGTCGTCTGCCCTGTTTATGTTATAGTCGGTTACGGAAAGGGTAAGCACGTCGGACATTCTCTTGTTCGAATCCTGCGAAGAAGCAGTGAAACGAGACTTGAACATATTCGTCGTAGCGGCGAGCGAACGTTTGGTAACGACCTCCGGCTTAGTCCAACCTTTCTCGGAATAGTAGTATGGGTTCTTGTTAATGGTAATCATACCGAAGTCCATCTTGAAAGGCACGCCATACTCTACCTTAAAGTGTCCGCGGAGCTTAGTCTCCTGATTCTTGATGCGGTATACCACTTCGCTCACGGTCAGGGAAGAATCTCTTGAAGGACTTACCACGAAATTCACGAACACGTCGTCCGGAATCTTCGAGAAATCCACCAACACCGGAACACTTGAGCTGTAAACTATGGAGTTACGCATCCTGCCCCTCAAGGCATACTCGGTAGTGAGCCCCAAACGGCTGACTGCCTCCGACATAAGGGACGGTGCCTGGAATACGACTATTTCATTTGCCAATTTGGACGGCATCTGACCTGCTTGCGAAAGCAAGGCCTCCATCTCCGAAGAGGAAGCGCGGCGAACATTGCTCTCCTTTATCAACAAGATGGCTGTCCTGCTATACTGAGGGCTGGTGCTAAGCACTTTATATACAGCCACGGAGCAGCACAAGAAAACTGATATTACGAACCAATACCAATTTTTCAGAAACACCGAAAGCAGCTTCTTGAAATCGAAGGAAGCCGCCTCCTGAACATTAGTTGTCGAAGTATTGTTATTATCCATGATCGAAATAATTATCTAAGCAAAAGCACTATGGTACTTGTTACCGAGGTGAGAAGCGAAGCGAGTGAAATCCAGAATGAAGTACTGCGGATGTTATTACCGTTAACGGTACTCTGGCGTGCTCTCACGTCGTTAGGCTCCACATAAATCATATCGTTTTGCTGCAAGTAGTAAACCGGTGACGAGAAGAGGTCCTGCGTAGAGCAAATGTTCACCACATAGGTCTTCCTGATGCCGTTCTCGGCCCTTATCACCCTGATGTTCTCGCGCTGACCGTAGATGGTCAAGTCGCCTGCCGCACTAAGTGCGTCGAGAATGGTATACTCGTCCCTGTCTATGCTGACGCGGCCAGGCCTTGCGACTTCACCCAACACGCTGACCTTAAGATTAAGATACTCCACGGTGACTACCGGATCCTGAACCAAACCTTCCTCTACCAGACGGTTCTTTATCATTCTGGCTATCTCGTCACGGGTCATATCGGCAATGTAAAGCCTTCCCAATACAGGAAAATCTATAGTACCGTCCTCGCTTACCGCATAACCCTGAACACCTGTGCTCTGGCTGCTTGCCATGGCGTCTTCGGAGACGGTTCCTACATAGCGCGTAGCGTAAGCCAAGTTGAACATGAGCGAGATTTTAGGACTTTGGCTATTGACGATGATGGAGACCTTGTCTCCCGGACGAATCCTGATGGTTTTCGATACTGCTATCGAATCCGTACTACCATTAGTAACATCCTGGAAATACGGAATGTTCGTAGGAGTGCTACAAGACGCCAACGCCAATGCAGCGCCTATACCCAAGATAAATTTATAAATTTTATTCATAATCTTTTAAAAATTGGCATAATCCGAGCAAATTTAGCCATTTTTAAGTAACTTTGCAACACTATGATTAATGATAAATATAGTTTAATCAGAGCAGTGGCCGCTTGTCCGCAAGTACGTACTGCCGACATCGATACGAATGTGACGAACATCTCGGAAACGTGTCATCGGTTGGAGCGGGAGTGCAAGCCTTCGATAATGGTTTTTCCGGAGCTCAGCCTAAGCGGATACACCTGCGAGGAGATGTTTAACCAAGAAATCCTCTACGAGAACGTGGAAAGCGGTCTCGAAAGGCTCCTGCAGCTCACATCCGACTGCGAATCGCTTATCGCGGTGGGACTTCCTTTCGTCTATAATTCCAGAAGATATAACACGGCGGCCCTAATCCGAAAAGGCAAGTTGCTGGGAATAGTACCTAAGACATACCTTCCTAACAATAACGAATTCTACGAGGCGCGCTATTTCGAAAGCGCGACCCGACTCGGGAAAGAACTCGTGGACATAGAATACGCCGGCCAGAAGTGCAAGTTCGGAGTTTTCCAGCTCTTCGACATGGGAAAAGCCTGCATAGGAGTGGAAATATGCCAAGACTTGTGGGTTCCTATTCCACCGTGTTCGTACGCGACCCTCAGCGGGGCCAATCTCATCTTGAACCTGTCCGCGTCGAACGAGACCCTCGGAAAGCACGACTTCCGCAAGACCCTTCTCAGCGCCACCTCCGCAAGGTTGCATACGGCCTACGTCTACGCCAGCACTGGGTACGGCGAATCCTCGGACGACCTGGTCTGGGGCGGCTCTTCGATGATATACGAAGACGGCGAGCTTCTGAGCGAGAATGCCAGATTCGACAAATCTTCCTGCCGGGCCATAGCGGACATCGACATCGCATCCCTGAAGGCCAGCCGCTTACATTCGGCCAATTATACCATCGACGGACAATCTGACAGCTACCGCTATCTCCACGTAGACTGCGGACTTCCGGCAGATTCCGACTTCGATTCACTTCTTTTCAGAAACATCGAACGACACCCTTTTTTCCCGGGCGGCACGACTCCGATTGAAGAGCAGTGCCGCGAAGTCTTTAACATTCAAGTAACCGGCCTGCAGACACGCCTCGAACACATCAAGTGCGACAAGTGCGTGATAGGAGTGTCGGGCGGACTGGACAGTACGCTCGCGCTGCTGGTTTGCTGCGAGGCCTTCGACCGTATGGGCATAGACAGGAAGCACATCATAGCCGTGACTATGCCTTGTTTCGGCACCTCCGAGCGCACGCACGACAATGCCCTGTCCCTGATGGACGAACTGGGCGTAAGCACTCGCGAGATAGACATCGCACAGGCCTGTCTACTGCATATGAAGGACATAGGACTCGACCCGAGAGTGCATAACGTCGCCTACGAGAACGCGCAGGCCCGCGAACGCACCCAGATTCTTATGGACATTGCCAATTCAGAAGGTGGAATCGTGATAGGAACCGGGGATTTGTCCGAATTGGCATTAGGATGGTGCACCTATAACGGCGACCATATGTCGATGTACGGGGTAAATGTCGGCGTACCGAAGACGCTCATTCGAGAGATCACGAAGTGGAAAGCGAGCGGATTGGCCTGCAAGGATACGCTTCTGGACATAGTCGAGACCCCGGTATCGCCCGAACTGGTGCCGGGAGCGCAGATGACCGAGGATTTGATAGGTCCTTACGAACTGCACGATTTTTTCCTGTGGCATTTCTTCGACGGAAAGCGCCCGCGCATCATCTACAGATACGCGATGGAGGCGTTCAAGGGCACTTACGACGCTCAAACCATAGGCAAATGGATGAAAGTGTTCTATGCCAGATTCTTTTCCCAGCAATTCAAGCGCTCGTGTCTTCCGAACGGGCCTAAAACTTGCAAGGTAAGTCTTTCGCCGAGAGGGGATTGGAGGATGTCCACGGATACATCTTCAGCTCTGTGGTGGAAGGAGATAAATGAAATAATCAAATAGTCGACAATATTATGAAACTCAGATGTTTATATATAGCAGCCACTTGCCTTGCGCTATCGGCCGTGCTGTCTTCGTGCCAGAATAAGGAAGGACTTAATCTCTATAAGGGAGACTACTCCTTCAAGACCAGCGGTTCCATTACCTTAGAGAAGAAGGCCGTAGAATCTAATGAAACGACGAATGAAACCATTTCACTCGCTCCGGAATCGGGACAGATGAGCGTATTGAAGATCGACGAATCTTCCGGAAAGGTCACTATGAACATCATAGGCGCAGACGTGATGGTATTCGACGCCATAATAGACGGCGACCACCTCCAGCTTAAGGAGACGGAGCGCATCATCACCATCTCGGAGGCTCTGCAGAAGCCTCAGTTGAAATGCAAGGTGTCGGGAGTCGGCGAAAAATACGCTAACACCATTATCTTCTCCCTGAACTACACTGGCGGCGGCTCGTCCGCATTATATAACTACAACATCACCGAGTCTGACGTCAAGTGCGTGGCCAAACTAAATGAATAGCATTATGAAACCACTCCATATACTTACGAGCGGCATCATCGCCCTGACTGTCTGCCTGGCACCTTCCTGCAAGCATCAAGTACGAAAGGAAGTCGAAAGTCTTCCCGTCAAGGTAAAGGTTCAGGAGATAGTGCCCATGAGTCTATCTTCGGAAAAGACCTATGTAGGCAAAATCGAAAGCCACACGGAAGTGCTGATAAAGAGTCCTTTCCCGGCGAAGCTGAAAGACTTGAAAACCGCGCAGGGTAAGAAGGTCGCCTCGGGAGACGTGGTAGCCGAGATATTTTCGGAGAACGTGGAGAACACGCTCGCTTCGGCGAAAGCCACTATGCGTCAAGCCCAGGACGGATACGACAGGATTCAAGCTGTAAAAGATAACGGCAGCGTGCCTGAAATCAAGATAATAGAGGTAGAAACGCAACTCGCAAAAGCCCGTGCGCTACTCTCTTCTGCTCAAAAGGCTAAGGACGACTGCCTTATAAGCACTCCTTTTTCGGGAACCGTGAGCGACGTGATGGTAAAGGAAGGAGAGGATTTGACCCTACTCCAGCCCATAATGAAAATCATAGACTTAGGCCATTTGGAAGTGAGAATAGACGTCCCTGAGTCAGAAGTGTCGGGGTTCAAGATAGGAGACAGGGCTAAGGTGAGCATTCCTGCCATCTCGAACCAAACGTTCGACGCCACGCTTACCGAAAAGGGCATAAGCGCATCGGACATCTCGCATAGCTATCGATTCACCCTCGGCATCGCGAACGCCCCGAAGGAGGCTATGCCCGGTATGATAGGAAAGGTTTCTTTCGTAAAGGAAGACAATACCGCACCGGTAATCCCGGCTTCGGTAATCCGTTCCGACATAGACGGAAAATACGTATGGACGGTTAACGAAAGGGGGCTCGTGGAGAAGACACGCATCACTACGGGGGGCTTTTCGAATAAGGGAATAATCGTAACCGAAGGACTGTCACGCGGCGACAGGTTGATAGTGGAAGGTATGTCGAAAGTAAGTACCGGAATGAAAGTTAACATCGACTGAGAATGCAGAATAAAGGTTTGACATCCAGGCTTGTATTAGGGGCGATAAAGAATCGGAACATCGTCGACCTATTCCTGTTCCTACTGATAGGTCTGGGAATCGTGGGTCTCGTCACTATGAATAAGGACGAGTTCCCTACCTTTGAAATCAAGCAGGGACTCATAGCCGCAGTCTACCCGGGAGCCGACGTCCATCAGGTAGAAGAGGAGCTGGGCAAACCTCTCGAGCAGATGCTCTTCTCCATGTCGGAAATCAGCCGTCCGCAGACTAAGGTAGTGAATAAGGACGGTATGTGCTACATCTACACCGACCTCACAGTTCCTTCATCGCAAAAGACCGAGACTTGGTCGAAAATCAAGCTCAAGATAGACTCATTCAAGCAGACGCTTCCTCCGGGAGTATTGGCGATAGTGGTACTTGACGACTTTTCGAGCCTCACGTCCGTACTCATCTCGATAGAGGCTCCGGACAAGGGCTATGCGGAGTTGAACGAATTGGCCCGGGACCTGTCGGACAGGCTGCGGGAGATCCCCGAATTGGCCAATGCATCCATAATCGGAGAGCAGAGCGAGGAATTCGCGGTCATCGCGGATATGGACAGGCTCAGCCAGTACGGCATCTCGCCAAGCGCCCTGATGATGGATTACCAAAGCGCTAACCTGCAAGCGCTTGGCGGCACTTTCAGCACCGATTACGTGAGCTCGCCGGTGCACATCGCGAAGAACGTGACCAGCGAGAAGGAATTGGCAGAAAGGATAATACGGACCTCGAAGGAGGGCCAATCCCTGCGACTCGGAGATGTCGCGAAAATCGAGCGCAGGTACAAGGAGCCGTCGTCGCTCATATCGTTTAACGGACGAAGCGCAGTGATTCTGTCCATAGAGATGAGCCCGGATAACAATATCGTGGCCTTCGGAAAGGATGTGGACAGAGTGATAGGCGAATTTCTGAAAGAGGCTCCGGAAAGCGTGAGCATCACCCGAATAACGGACCAGCCTAAGGTGGTGGGAGATTCCGTGTGGTCGTTCATCAGGGATTTGATAATCTCGATGCTGGTGGTGATTCTCGTGATGATGCTGCTCTTCCCTATCAAGAGCGCGCTGATAGCGTCGTCGGGAGTGCCGGTCTGTACGGCCATAGCACTCGCACTGATGTATCTAAACGGCATTACTCTGAATACGGTCTCGTTAGCTGCACTCATAGTGGTGCTGGGTATGATAGTGGACGATTCCATCATTACGATGGATGGCTATATGGACAAGCTCGGGCGAGGAATGAGCAGGCTGGATGCAGCTCAGGCCAGCGCACAGGAGCTTTTCAAGCCTATGTTTATGGCGACGTTTGCCATAAGCGCGATGTTCTTCCCTATGTTGAAGCTCATTCACGGCTACTTGGGTGACTTCGTGAGCACCTTCCCGTGGGTGATTACCTTCGCGCTGATGAGCTCGCTGGCTTATGCCATACTGGTGGTACCATCGCTCGAAACCCGCTTCATCACGTCGCCGAGCAGCGAGTCGAAAGGCATCATAAACAAGTTCCAGAACATTCTGTTCAGAGGAATGCAGACAGCATACGACTTCGTGCAGGACAAATGCTTCAAGCACGCGGGACTCACCATACTTTCGGGAGTAGCAGCCATAGCGCTCGGGCTTCTTATGTTCTCGCAAATGAACCTGCAGCTAATGCCTATGGCCAATCGTCCCCTCTTCGCGATAGAGGTGTACCTGGACCCGGATTCCAGCATAGAGCAGACGCAAGCGGTAACGGATTCGCTCTCGCGAATGCTTCGAAAGGACGAGCGAATAGTGTCCGTGACTGAGTTCATAGGCACGGGAACCCCGCGTTTCCACGCCACTTATTCCCCTATTCTTCCGGGGCCTAACGTGGCCCAGCTAATCGTGAACACGAAGTCGAACAAGGACACGCGCGAGTGCCTTAAGGAATACGAATCGTTCTACGAGCATTATTTCCCGAATGCGCTGATTCGCTTCAAACAGATGGACTACCAGGGAGTTTCGATTCCTGTGGAAGTGAGAGTGTTCGGAGACGATTACGAGCAGATCAGGGCAGTGTCGGATAGCATAAAGAGCTATATGAGTACCCTCGAGATGATTAAGTGGGTGCATTCCGACGGAGACAATCTCATCCCTACCATAAATCTCGAATTGAAGGGCGACGAAGCGACTCGACTGGGAGTAAACCGCGCGCTTATGAACCTGTCGCTGACAAGTGCACTTAATGGAGTTCCTATCAGCAGCATACGCGAAGGAGACGTGACCATTCCGGTAAATCTCTATTCGCAGGATTTCCAGAAGGATGCGACTTACGATAATATAGGCAACACCCTGGTAGCCACCGCCATTCCTGGGCAGATGGTTCCGCTCAGGCAAGTGGCTGACGTGAGTCCGGGCTGGGAGCCGGAAGTGCTCACCAGAATAAATGGGAAACAGGCCATAGTGGTAGGCGCTGATATGAAATACGGCTACAGCCAGCCTACGGCGATTAAGGCCATAAAGGAATACCTGTCCCGTACGACGATGCCGGAAGGAGTAAGCGTGGAGTTCGGCGGACTTAACAGCATAAATAGCTCGATAGGTCCGGAGATAGTGCTGGCATTCTTCGCGGCCGTGTTCGTGCTCTTTATGTTCCTGCTCTTCCATTTCAAGAAGATTTCCCTCGCCGTACTTACCATAGTGCTTAGTTCCCTCTGTCTTTTCGGAGCCTTCTTCGGGCTTTGGATTTTCGGGCTCGACTTCTCGATGACAGCCGTATTGGGCCTTATCTCCTTAGTGGGAATCATAGTGCGAAACGGCATCATTATGTTCGAATATGCGGAGGAATTGCGTTTCGAAAAGGGCTATTCCGTAAAGGATGCGGCCCAGGAAGCAGGCAAGCGCCGTATGAGACCTATATTCCTGACTTCCTGCACCACGGCGCTCGGAGTTCTCCCTATGATAATAAGCGGAGACCTCCTGTGGATGCCTATGGGAGTCGTAATATGTTTCGGAACTATGCTTTCCGTATTCCTCATAACACTGATAATGCCGGTATCGTATTGGCAAATATTCCGTAAGTCAAAATGAAAAAAGCGCATCTCATATCGTTAGTGGCAGTCTTGTGTTTGGGCGCACATTCAGTTCTGGGGCAGAGCTTGAATCTGACTCTGGAAGAGTGCCTGCGACTCGCCGAAGAAAATAACGCCTATGTAAAAAATGCGGAGCTGGACATCCGTGGCGCCGAACTCCAGCGTAAGGAAGCACTCTGGGAGTATTTTCCACAGGTTTCGGCTATGGCCTTAGGCTACTATGCCGCCCACCCGCTTCTCGAAATAGGAATCACCGATGTGCTGGGGCATAACGAGATGGCTTGGGAGATACAGAACAGATTAGAGTCTCTGGGCGCGATGTACGGGCTCAATACCAAGTTCACAGGCTTTCAGAAAGGCTACAGCGCGTCCGTAAGTCTCATACAGCCGGTATTTGCCGGAGGACGCATCGTGCACGGGAACCAATTGGCCGCACTGGGAGTGAAGGCTGCCCGACTGCAGAATACGATGCAGAAGAAAAAGACGTCAGAGGAGATAGAGTCGCTGTGGTGGGAGATTTCTTCGATTCAGGATAAGATAGATATGCTTGACTATCTGGACGGTACGCTAAGCACCCTGTATTCGAATGTCTCGAAGGCCATAGGAAGCGGACTGGCGAGCGAAGTGGACATACTCCAGCTGGACATCAAGAGAAGCGAGCTGAAGGCGGGAAAGAAAAAGGCGGAAAGCGGAATGAGACTCTTGAAGATGAATCTGCTTAATTCGATAGGCGTAGAATACACCTCCCTGGATTCGATAAGGCTGTCCAAGTCGGACATAGAGTTGAAGGAGCCGCAGGAGTACTGGCAGGACGAGGAGAGAATCGCCGAACAGATGCCTGAAAGAGAGCTTCTTACCCTTCAGCAAGAAGCTAAGGAGCTGGAGAAGAAGATGGTCATAGGCGAGGCGCTTCCACAGATGGGGATAGGCGTAACCTCCGGTTATTCAGACATATACAACCCCGGCCCTCACAGTAAGGGAAACATAAACACGATAGCGTTCGCCACCGTTCAGATTCCTCTTTCGGACTGGGGAAAAATCTCGCGCAAGGCTCAGAGAATAGAGACTCAAGTCCGTAAGGCAGAAAACGAAAAAGAGTTCCTGAGCAAGCAGTTAAAGCTTCAGGTAGAGAAAAACTGGATGGAGCTTACTTCCACCTACGACCTGTGGCAGATAGCCATAGAGAAATTCGACATAGCGGACAGGCTCTATCGTGTCGCGCTGTCGAACTACGAAGCTGGGCTTATCTCGATTCAGGACCTACTCCAAGCGGAGACTACCCTGCACGGAGCCTCTAACGAAAAGGCAGATGCCACCATCGCATATCGTAACGCGATAGTGGCATACACTAATCTATTTAATAACTAACTTCCTGTAGTCCAGGCCAATCACTTATCTTCTTCTGACTCAGTGCCTCGGCCGGAGCCAGTGGGAAGAAACTGAATTCACCGCCTATCTTACTCTCTATCTCGCTAACCGAGAAAGTGTAATCGCTAAGTGGCGGAAGGCTGCTGAGCGTGGTCTTGTCGAATCGCTGAGGGAACCAGAATCCTATGGCCATCACCTCGTCCGCGCTACATTTCCAGATAGGCTTTCCGGAGGTGCCGGATTTGGTGCGAAGTGCGAGAAGATAGCGCGCCGTAGGCATCACGCACGGCTTGGAAGTAGAAGCATAATTACTGCCGCTCACATCGTCGTAGAGCACCCAATCCTCGTGCTCATAGGCGCATCCCACTACCACGTAAAGGGTGTCGGAGCATACCCATTTATCTTGGCGGAGCCTCTCGATGATACCCCAGTGCGAGCTATCATAAGAGCCGTCGCCGGTATCGTTCAGGTACAACTCCGGAGCTACATTCGTAGGATAGAAAGTCTGCACGTTAAGGTCCAGAAGTTCGTTCTTGTTACCTGAGCCGCGGTCGGCCGAGCCGAGAAGGTGACCCTTAACGGTGAATTTGCCATCGGAAACGCCTGACCAGTAACGGTATGTATTATTAGGCCAATTATCCCAATCGGATGCGTAGATAACCGACTGCTCGTCATCGGTCATTTCAGGATCCGGTCTCCACGGGTCCCTGCTTGGCCTTATGGACCTGCCTTCGTTATAGATGGCATGGCAAGGGAAGGCCACCCACATAGGATTATGACGACGAGTATCGTAGCAGGCCTCGTAATTCCTGACTTCCTTCTTCGAACGATAGGTAGTGGCGCGGTGGTCTATATATTTGTAATTGCTGTTAGCTTTCAGCATCTTAGGCCTTTCTATATAATCGTAATTAGGCTCTTCCGTCGATGAATAGTCGAAAGTAACCTGAAAGTCCGGTTTCGCCGTAGTGGACACGAGCATCAAATCGTCCGAACGCACTTGAGCCTCGAGGCTGCTTATCTGAATGGAAAGATGGGTAGTCTGCTCGGAAAGTATCTCGAAAACTGCCGTAGCATAAGCCCAATTCCCGTAATTCTTCACCGAGAAGTCCAAATTCTGATAATCCGAAGTCTTCGACCCCTCATCGAGAATGCCTATGTTAAAGGTTTTTCCCGCGATTACCGGGCTGCCATTCTTCACGCTGTGCAATCCCACGCTAATCTTGAACACTTTCGCTCCGCGAGGCAATTCTATGTTACGCACTTGTATATAAGAAGACGTACCCAGATAGTACACGCCGTTCTTACCGGACGCTCCAGGATAACCACTTGAAGGATAGGTGGCGATAACCTTCGCACTACTGCTGGCATACGACAGGTCGTCACAGCCTGAGCCTTCCGGGTTAAAACAAGACCCGGCCTGGTCGAACCACACGCCCGAAGTGGTGGAGCCATCCATATTATCGTAATAGATGACGCTCTCTTCAGGTTCCGGCTCCGGAGTAGGTTCGGGAGTAGGCTCCGGACCGGGGTTCGGTGCCGGACCTGGTGTCGGTGGTATAATGGGAGTCTCCGGTTTCTCTGGCTCACAAGAGATTATTCCATAGGAAAAAATGGAGATTACACCGATTATTATCGATAGTCTTAATGCTCTTTTCATATTGATTCGAGTATGGTCCGCAACAAAGTTAATAAAAAAAGATATCTTTGCCCCGCCTATGCACAGCCTTTCCATACAAAACGAAACAGACCGTCTACTATCGCATATAAAAGACGGCAGCCGTATTGGCTCCTAAACTGGGACTTCGCGGAGTGTGGATAGCCATGTGTATAGAGCTATGTTTCAGAGGAAACATCTTCCTCGTAAGGCTATTCAGGAAAAGATGGCTAAGGCGCTACGAAAGCGTCTGAATTCTGCTCATACCCCATTCAAGAACCCTGTCAAGCGTAGGAACGGGAACTCCCTTTTCGTGGGCTAGAGTGCATATAAGCTTTAGTCCGTAAGGAAAATCTTCCGAAAAATAGCGACTCGAATAATCGGGAACCCACCCCGTAGGACCCTGTTTCATAGGAGCTTCCAAGTTTTGGAAGGCGGGAATCGAACGTAGCTTGGCGGCAAGTGATGCGGCATCCTTACTTTCGTAATAATCCAGAATGGTAGGAAGGAAGCCTCGCCTTACGGGAAGGACCTCGAGAAGTCGGAAGAACTCCTCGTCCATTTTAATCAGGAGCTCGGCTGCGCTTTCGCTCCATTCCTTATATAAATAGATTTTTCTGTCGTAGACCTTATCGCCCGCGAACATATCGTAAAGTACGGCAGGATGAAGAAGAGGATTACTGTTACTAAGGCTAGCCTCGAAATAGTTATCGAGAAGAGTTACCTTTCTTTCGAACCACTCTGAAAGGAACTCCACGAATGAGAGCTTTTCCTCTGTCGGCACATTTTCCACGGCCACTTTCAGTTCGCTCTTATAGCCAAGCAGATGGGCAGAGTGCCCGTACTCTCCGACCCTCGCGATAAATGGCACTCTCTGGAATCCCCATAGCGGCTGATCCGGCGCCAAAACCTCTCGCGCATCGAAGAAAAATCCAGTGGAAGAGAAAACGCTACCTATGAAGGCATCCTTTCTAAAAAATGGCTTCAATCGCTTCAACGTACTCTCTATAAGGTATCCGGGATAACAGAAAAGCACCACGTCGGCAGGGCTCACCACTTCGCGCGGGTCGTCGCTGACCTTAAAGATATGTCCTGTAAGTTTATCTCCTTCGGGAGTGTCCACCACGATATCCGAAGCCCATTTGCCGGGCCTACCCGTGTACACGCTAACCTGACCCTTAGCCTTAGCAGCGCTCCAACCGGCGATTACGTGGCCTAATGACCCTCCTCCACAGATACAAACTTTCATCGGCAAACAGACAACAACGCTTTGACCAGTCGAGAATTATCCTCTCTGTTTCTTATCGCTATCCTAATATAATTCCTTCCCTCGAATCCCTTTTTCGTGCTGCAATCCTTAATCAAGATGCCATAGTCCGAAAGAAGTCGGACGGCAAGTTCAGCCGAAGTCAGAGTTCCGGTCAAGCGGCATAGGAAATAATTGGCCTGACTGTCGAAGACCTCCAGGAAAGGCACTGCGGCCAATTCTGTGCGGAAACGCTCGCGTTCGGCTATGAATTTCGCGGAAGAGCGCTTGTAATCGCTGTCGTACTTCGAGTAAATCTGCAGGAAGAACTCAGCAAAAGAGTTTATGTTCCAGATAGATACGTCTTTCTTAAGATGCGATATGATTTCTTCGTCGCCCGATGCCAATACGCCCAGCCTCAGGCCCGGCACGCCATAAGATTTCGAGATGCTCTTCATAACGCAAAGATGCGGGTTCCTTTCGAGAACGTCGTCGTGGAGCAGGGTGTTTTCAGGAAATTCCTCACTGAAATCGGCGAAGGACTCATCGATGACCAGTCGGCATCCGCGCGTTCCCGCCCAGTCTATAAGCCTAAGCAAGTCACTGTACTTAATGTAGTTACCTGATGGGTTATCTGGATTTATCAAAAGTAGGTTCTCTACCGGATGCGCGTCGAAATAGGCCATCAACTCGTCTACAGTGTAATGAAAGTCCTCGCTTGAAGGCACGAATCGCACGATACGTTCCGCCTCCAGCCTGTTAGGATACTCCTCGAAAGTAGGATAGACGACGCCGAGCCGACCCTTCATCGTGGACATAAGGCTCTTTATGAGTTCCGCCGCGCCGTTACCCACGACTATATGCTTGGCTTTCACTCCGAAACACTTGCCGGCTATAAGCGAGTTGACGCCCATCCCCGAAGGGTATTCCGTAAGGAGAGTGTCGAAATTAGAGCGCAACTCGTCCTTCATCTTCGGCGTTGGAAAATAAGGATTCACCAGATAGCAGTAGTCCAGCAGCTCCGGAAAACGCCAATACCCTCCGTAGCGTTTCATATAGAGACGCAGCTTTTCCTCGCCCTCGGAGAAGATGGCGCTCGCTATGTCAAGGTCCTGAATGTCATCTATTTCGTACCATTTCTCGTCGGTAATGGGAAGTGCCTTGAGCTCGGAATTGTCTAGCATACAGATAACGCGAAGCACTTGCTCGTAGTATTCGTTATTACCGAGAGCGGAGCAGTAAGCCTCCAAGAAAGGAAGGTATTTATGCTCCATAAAATCGCGACTGAACTTATAGACGTTCACCGTCTTATAGTAAAAATCCACGTCGGAATACTTGAATGCCTTCTTCGAGATGAAATCCACTATGTTATTATCGTCGTCGATTCTTACCATAGTGCCGTCCATCCAAGTCTCATACTTCGCGACCAGCGCCAGATTAGGATATGGGTTGTTCACGATGAGCGGAAACATCCTGTCATCGAAAATCAAGTCACTTTCTATGAGCAGAGTATCGTCTTCGAGCAGTTTTTCCTTAGCGAGTGCGAGAGAATAGATGTTGTTCGTCTTGTCGTATATGGGATTCTCGATGTATTCGATTTTCAGACGTCCGTCGTAGCGGTTCCCTATATAATCCATAAGTTTCTTCCCTTCATAGCCCACCACTATCACTACCCTGTTGAGGTCGAGCGAGGCCAATTGTCCCAAAGCCCTGTCGATGAGGGACACGCCATTCACCTCTACCATACACTTGGTATTACCTTTTGTCAATTCGCCCAGGCGTTTGCCCATTCCGGCTGCCAATATAACTGCTTGCATTTCTCTATTCTTCAAAAATGTCTTTCAAATATGCTTCCGTGTGAAGGCTTTTCTTAATCTGCTCTTCCGAAGGAATCTGTCGCCAATCCCCATACAAGTTCGTCAAATACTTGTCCACATCCTTAGGTGCAGGAAATTCCACACCCTCGAATGTGATGGTACCCAGAGGGAATATCTCGCTCGGATACATGGCCTCGTCGTAAAAGCCGGATCCCAGTTCATAGACGTACTGGTGCTTGGGGTTTATGAGTCCGACGAGCCTGGTGATAGGAAGCAAAAGTCCGAAGTTTATTACCTCCACCGTCCTGATGGCCAAGTGACGAAGAGTCTTGTTCTTAATCTTCGCCGTAGGGTGCTGCATATTCATATAGAAGAACTTACCCATATGCGAGGCAAACCTCGAGCCATACTCTATGCTGAACACGTCGGTACCCACTCCGTTACTCTTGAAGTATTTGGAACGCGGGTCGGTGGTCTCCACACCACCTTCCTTAAGCCTGAACTTGCCGAAAGGATTGACGTGCTCCACGTCTGACTGGATGCAAGAATAGAAGTATTTGTCGCTATCGAGTGCACAGAGGATCTTACGAAGCTTACGATAGTCCTTCTTCATCATACACACGTCCATATCGTCATCCCAGGGAATGAATCCCCCGTGACGAGCCGCGCCCAGCAGCGTACCCGAGCTAAGCCACCATTTTATACCATTTTCCTTACATATCCTGTCAAATTCGATCAGGACATCCAGCATTTTCAACTGGTCGTTCCTCAATGCGGAACCTTCCGGATTATATACTCTCATTCTTAAAAAAGTGAATCAAACAGCACCTTCCATTTTTCGGATATCACCTCCGGGCGATACTGTTTTCGTTTATCTATTCCATTAATTCTTAGCCTCTTACTCTCCTCATCGCTCATCGCCGCTATCTTTCTGAGCACATCGGCATACGCCCCCTCGTCGAACGGCTCCACCACGAAACCGCACTCCCCGCTAGGCGAGAGCACCTCCACGATACCCGCACTGCTTCCGAAAGCCACGCAGATGCAGCCATTGGCCTGTCCCTCGGTGAGCGCCAGCGGCCATCCTTCGGTCTGCGAAGTCAAGCACACCACACTCGCACGGCGGTAATAATCAGCCATATTCGAGCGCTTGCCCTCGAACCTCACCCTTTTCAGGGCCAATTCGCCCGCGAGCCTCTGCATATCTGCCAGAGCCGGACCATCGCCCACTAATTCCAAATGCCAATCCCCCAGTTCGTCCTCCACCTGCTTCCAGATACGCAAGAGCCTGTCTATCCGCTTGGACCAAGCCTCGAACCTTCCGCAGAACATCACCACCTTCTCCTTATCGAGATTTGGGGAAGCCACCACCGGCTCCGGATTCTCGATGACGTGGATATGCGAAGGCTCCGAAAGTGCGAGGGAGCGTTCCAATTGGCATTTATAATCCTGACACAGAACCGTATAGGCATCGCAGTGCCCATAATCGAAGAGCGTACGCCTGCGGGCCTTCTCCATCGCGAGGATGCCGTCGGCATAGCGCTTCCGGTTCACCAGATTCCACAGAAGCTTCTTTTTCTGCCTGCGGAACATAATGGCGTAGCGCTGCCAGAAGACCTCCCCGTGACAGGCCAATACGACCTTACACCCCGTACGGCGACGTATTCCCTCTATGTCGTATATGGACTGGGAAATTTCCACCAATATGTCTATCTGATAGTCTTTTATAAGTTTCTCAACATAATGTGAACGACGCGATTGTATGGCCTGCGAGGGAATCTTCACCAGAGTAAGGTACTCCTGCGGGAAAGAACCCGGATGCGAGGCGAACACGTAGACCCGGTAACCTCCTATGGAATCAAGATATCGGGCGATATCCATAGTCACCCTTTCGGCGCCTCCTGCCGGGAATCTGTTATGTACAAATGCAATCTTTCTCATTACTCTAACATCTTAGGTCAGAACTTACAAATATAAGTTTTTTTTAATTTATATTTGCCGTATGTTATACTCTATTTTACTTTTGGCTGCGGGCTTGAACCCCGCACAGAACTTTGGACACGAAGAAAACGTGCTCGAAGAAGTGGTAGTAAGCGCCGAAAAGGGCGTAATCGTAAACAGGCAGGACACTCTTTCGACAGACGGAGTCCTGTCCATTACGGACTTGCTCTTAAAGAGCCCGAGCCTTCAGATAAGCGACTACGGCGGAGCGGCAGGACTTAAGAACGTGAGTCTCAGAGGCTTCGGAAGCGCACACACTACCATCTACATAGACGGCATCAGGATGACTAACGTTCAGAGCGGACAGACAGACCTGGGAATCCTTCCTCTCACCACCTTTAACTCTGCCATAATCAATTACGCGCAGAATAGCCTTAACTTCAAGACGGCACGTCCGGTATTCGAAGATAAGGACTACACCGGATACGTAAAGGCTTACGGGGGCTCTTTCAACACCTATTCGCCAAGCATTTACGGGGCTTATCGACTTGGCAAGGCGTTAAGCATCTCGGCTAACCTGAATGCACTGTTCTCAAAGGGCGACTATGTCTATACGGCTAACAAAAGGCGCTCTAATAACGACTTCAACCAGATAAACGGAGGCTTCGACCTCTTCGGCGACTATTCAAGATGCACATTCCACGTCAAGAGTCTGCTGAATGCGTCGAAAAGGGGCACTCCGGGCTCCATATACTATCCAAGCACGGACAGGCAGAACGACGTCAACTACTTCATTCAGGGCGACATATCCTATACTTTCAGTCCATTCTACACCCTTCGCTTCAGCGCTAAGGATGCCGTGGACAAACTGGACTACATCTCCGAATGGGGTAACTCCAACTACGACCAGAACAACCTGCAACTAAACTTGGTACACGATGTGGACATAAATGACGAGTGGAAGGTGACGGTAGCGACCGACGCCCACTTAAGCAGTTTGGAAAGCAACCTCTACCACGCGGAACGCACGGAGCTATTCACCTCAGTGGCAGGAGCATACCATAACGACCGCGCGTCGGCTAACCTAGCCCTCGACTATAGCGGCGTAATAGATAAGGGCGGAGCGCGACTCGGCGCATTCATGCCTTCGGTAGACGTCCGCGTGAACATAGCAAAGGGGCTGGACCTGGTAGCATTTGCCCGCAGGGACTGGAGAGCACCTACCTTCAACGAGTTATACTATCCTGGATTCGGAAACGATTCCCTCAAGCCGGAAGAGGCCTACCTTATGGACTGCGGTCTCGAATACCGGAACGTATTCTCGGAAAAGACCACCATCAGCGCAAAGGTTAACGGCTTCTACAACCTCCTTACTAATAAGATAGTATCCGCTCCTACTCCTAGCAACCCTGCGATCTGGCTACCTTATAATATAGGTAAGGTGCGTTCGCTCGGCCTCGATGCAGCGCTAGAACTCAGCCACCGCTTCGACTCGGTTCTCTGGTCTATGGATGCGAAATACACTCTTCTCGATGCGACGGACCGCACTCCGGACAGCAGCACCTTCGGAAAGCAGATTCCTTTCGTGGCCAAGCACACCGCCTACATCGGCAGCACCGTCACCTTCGACGGTTGGCTCATAAATGCCAATTGGCAAGGACGCTTCGGGCGCACGGAAAGCGGCAGCGAGAATGCTGCGGACTGGAACACAGTAGACATTACAGTAGGAAAGACCATAGACGTATTCCTTCTCAAACTCAGCTTACGTAACATCTTCGACTACCGCTACTCTCTCGCCTCGGGCTACCCTATGCCGGGACGCAGTGCGATAGTCAGCGTAGAATACAAGTTCTAAAAAAAATAGCCGCGCTACCTTTTCGGACAGCGCGGCTTTATTTTTAGAAGACTTCTAATTAGTCAATCTCGTTATATTCCATTTTCGCAACCTCTCCTTCGTATGAGAATGTAACGGTCTTGCCGTAAGCTTCGCGAAGGGTTCCTGAGATGGAGTATTTGGTTTCGTCCACCTTCTTAATTTCCACTTCGCCACCTATAATAGCAGCCTCGTAAGCGTTAGCCGGGCACTTGTACCAGCATCCGCCGTACAAACCGTACATAAAGAGACCCGCTACAAAAGTATTTGGCTCAAGAGACTCCGTAACGTTAAGGTCGGCGAACTCGGTGATCTTTCCCTCAGGAATCTCGGTAGCGCCATTAGCCACGTTCAAGTAAAGCATTACCGACTCTCCGTTACCATAATCTTTCTCGAAATCATAGTACTTATCTGCCAACGAGATGACCCAAGTCTCTGTCTTTCCGTCACCTACTACATCTCCCAAAGAGCTGTAGGAAGCACCTGCCAGGTTACCTACCTCTATGTTCTTGTCGAGGTTAGAGTACTTGCTGTCATCTGCGTGGTTCATCAAGCGGTCAACGCCCTCGTACTCGTAAGAGAACTCGGTGTCGTTCTTAAGAACGCCATTGAAGACGATCTTCGAACCTTTCTCCGTCTTCTCCACTACGATGGTACCTGACTTGAACTCCATCTCATCTACCAAAACCACGTCGTTCTCTACCTTAATTAGATAAGACTCAGCCGGATTCCAGGTAAGAGGAGCGTGAGTGTCGTCTCCTACGTTATAAGTACCTGCAGGAATAATAAGGTGGTCGGCCTCTTCTACGGATGCAGGAAGAGCGATGTTTACATCCAGACAAAGTATCTGTCCGTCACCGATATAATCTTCATCCTCGTTCATGTCTACATTCCCCGAAATAAAGTTCATAAAGGCGTTAGCCGAGGTCTCCGTCTCGTAATAATCGCCTTTATAGTAGGATTCAAATATTACTTCAGGAATTTCGACATCGTGTTTGACATCCGGTCCTTCCGGATCATCCTTCTTCCCGTTACAAGAGGAGAACAGCATAGCGGCAGCAGCAACTGCCATCATTGTTTTAAACTGTTTCATATTGTAAATAAAATAAGGTATTACAACTACTTGTTGCAAATCTATGTAAAATGTTTAAAAAAACAAATATCTTTGTAGGAAACAAAACTACAAAAAATGAAATCAAGATTAATTTTTTCAACACTCCTTCTCTTTAGCATCGGCGTTATGGGCTGTAGCACAGCGCATAAGGCCGCGCGTAACGGAGAAAGCGGACGCTTCGAGCCTTATGACAATATGGCTCTTCTCTATGGTGGCAACATGGCGCGCACGAACGCACTTTGGACCGAAGAAAGGCTACGCCCACACGTAACCTACACCGACCCTAACGGGCATGAGCATTGGCTGTTCGACGCCTTCCTCGCTCTCGAAATCTACGATAAATCCACTCCGGGGGAAGAGGGTGCGGCTATGGGTATCGGCTACGGAAATCACCCGGCCGGAAAGTCCAATTGGCAGCATTTCATAGACTACTGGTTTACTGAAGGGAACGGATTCGACGCTCTGAACGAGGTAGTGGGCGAAGCGGAGGATAGGTTGGGACATCCATCCACTAAAAGAAAGGTGGTGGTCAGCATCCCGGACCCTATACCTTATTACGATTTCAAGGACACCACTTCGAACACCGTCTATTGGGGCGAGTTGGGTGGCAGGCAGATGGATTTTGCTAAGGGCGAAGACAGGCTCGCGGCTTGCAAATGGTTTGTAGATACGGTATTGGCCAAATGGAAAGAGGCTGGTTTCAAGAACCTCGAGCTGGAGGGCTTCTACTGCTTCTCGGAGGAATTGGCCACATGGCAAAGCGGATATAATCCCGAGCTGAAGCGCTGGGAAGAGGTATATCCCGCACTCTCGGACTACGTACATAGCAAGAAGTTGAGCATGTCGTGGATTCCTTATAACTGGGCGGCAGGTTCGGACAGATGGCAGAATTTCCATTTGGACTTCGTGATGATCCAGCCTAACTATCTCTGGCATCCGGAGTATAATATGGAGGACTGGAAGGCACGTCTTCAGCAGAACAACCTGTCTATGGAAATCGAGCTGGACGACAAGGTGTTATACGGAAATCCGGATTGGGAGAGCTTTCGCGAGAGATTCTACTACTATTTCCAAATGTGTAAGGACCTCGGACTCTACGGGAACTGCATTCTGTCTTACTATATGGGCGAAAATACCTTGTATAAGCTATCGGTTGCACAGCATCCGGAGGACAAGAAACTATATGACGATTTTTGTCAATTCATTTTAGGAAACATTCAACATTGAGCGAACTTGAGAGCGAAATAAAGTACCTTAAGGGCGTAGGTCCCAAACGTGCCGAGCTTCTGGAAAAAGAGCTTGGCATACACGATTTGAACGACCTGATTCACCTCTACCCATTCCGCTACATAGACCGCACGTCCATCCAAAGAATCGCCGACATCCGGCAAGACGTGGCCAACATTCAGATTAAGGGCCAAGTAGTTAGCCGGAACCTGACAGGCGAAGGAAAGGCCAAGAGGGTCAGCGTGACGGTGAGCGACGGCAGCGCCCAGATGGAGATGGTCTTTTTCAAGGCTCTCAAATGGAATTACGAGAAACTCGAGCCGGGTCGCACTTTCATCTTTTTCGGAAAGCCGTCGGAATATAACGGCAGATTCAATATGGTCCATCCCGAGATAGACGACGTTAGCAGTGCGACCGGCTCGGAAAATAGAGGATTGACGGGTGTCTATCCGAGCACGGAGCGGCTTAAGAATGCCAGAATAACCGGGAAGATGATGTGCAAGCTTCAGAGCGGAGCCCTGGCGCTTTGCCTTCCGGAGATACAGGAGACCCTGCCCGATTACATAATAAAGGACCTGGCGCTCTGTTCGCTACAGTACGCGATGAAGAACATACACTTTCCGACAGACAGTTACGCTTTGGAAAAGGCGCAGCGACGACTTAAATTCGAGGAGTTGTTCTTCCTTCAGGTAAGCCTTCTTAAACAGAAATTCATACATTCGCGCTTGTCGAAAGGCTTCGTAATGCCTAAGGTGGGAGCCGATTTCAACCTCTGCTATAACTCTCTTCCTTATAGTCTTACATCTGCTCAGCAGCGCGTGATAAAGGAGATTCGCGCGGACCTTATGTCCGGAAAGCAGATGAATAGGCTCTTGCAAGGCGACGTGGGCTCGGGTAAGACTATGGTGGCCGTGCTAAGCTGCCTGCTGGCCATAGGAAACGGCTTTCAAGCGTGCATATTGGCCCCGACGGAAGTGCTTGCACAGCAGCATTATGCAAATATCCAGAAGTATCTGTCACCTACATCGGTGCGTTGTGCACTCCTGACAGGCTCGTCAAAGAGCCGCGAGCGAAAGGAGATTCACGAAGGGTTGGAAAACGGGCAGATAGGACTTATAGTCGGGACGCACGCCCTGCTGGAGGATAATGTGGTGTGGAAGAATTTGGGATTGGCCGTAATAGACGAGCAGCACCGATTCGGAGTAGAGCAGAGGGCGAAGCTTTGGGCGAAGAACAGCACCGCTCCGCACGTGCTGGTAATGACCGCCACGCCGATTCCGCGAACATTGGCTATGACGGTGTACGGCGATTTGGATGTATCGGTGATAGACGAGTTGCCTCCCGGACGCACGCCTGTGCGCACCACCCTGCACACAGAGGCGAAACTGCCGCAAATCTACAATTTTATGCGTAAGGAAATCGCCGCGGGGCATCAGGTGTTCGTGGTCTACCCTATGATTTTCGAAAGCGAGAAGATAGACTTGCAAAATCTGGAGCGGGGCTACGAGGACATCGTTCAGGCATTTCCTTTTCCGCCTTATAAGGCAGCCATAGTGCACGGCAAGCAGACGAGCGAGGAGAAGGCCTTTAATATGAATGCTTTTGCCGCCGGAAGGGCTAACATATTAGTATCGACCACGGTAATAGAGGTAGGCGTGGATGTGCCGAACGCTTCGGTGATGGTTATTATGAGTGCGGAACGTTTCGGGCTGTCGCAGCTTCACCAGTTGCGCGGACGCGTGGGAAGGGGCGCGGCGCAGTCGCATTGCATCCTGGTCAGGGGGTACAAATGCTCGAAGGAGAGCCTTCAGCGACTGGAACTTATGTGCAGGACTGAAAACGGATTCGAGATAGCGGAGGAGGATATGAAGATGCGCGGTCCGGGCGATTTGGATGGCACGGCACAGAGCGGTCTTCCTATAGACCTGAACATAGCGTCCTTAGCTAAGGACGGGCTCCTGCTGAACGAGGCCAGAAGCTATGCCACTAAGGTTCTCGAGGCGGACCCGGAACTCAAAGACGAAAAGAATCTGCTGATAGTAAAGGAACTCCGCAAAGGAAAGTACCACACGAAAGACTACAGCAAGATTTCGTAGTTCCTATTTGTTTAATTTGCTAAAAATACATAAATTGGATTTCGATTTACAGCTATAGATTTATGAAAAGATTCTTAAGAAACTTTGGGATATGTGTGGTGGCCGGCCTGGGCGGCTACCTCATCGCATCCGCATTTTTATCGTTTATGACACCAAGCAAAACTGAAAAAGGCTACATCGGACCGTCGGAGATTAAAATAGAAGACGGAGTGATGACCCCCGAGACATTATTGGCATTCGGAAGAATTTCCGACCCACAGGTCTCCCCTGACGGGCAGAAAGTCCTCTACGGCGTTAGCTACACGGACATCGCGAAGAACAGGAGCTGCCGTAACCTGTTCCTTTCAAACATAGACGGCACGGAGCTGCGCCAAATCACCCGTTACGCATCAAGCGTATCGTGCGCGCGATGGGCGCCGGACGGAAAATCCATCTATTTCATTCAGGACGGACAAATCTGGAAAGCGCCATTAGGAGGAAAGACCCTCGGAGCACGCAGGCAAATCAGCAATGTCCCTTCAGGAATTTCCGATTTCAAGCTCTCTCCTTCCGCAGACCGGATTCTCTACATAAGCACCGTTCCAGGTCCCGTCAAGACCCCTACCGACGTCGACCCCGCTCTCGACAAGGCTCAGGCCTATATCACGGAAGACCTTATGTACAGGCACTGGGACCATTGGGTAACCGAGACGCCTCGTACCTACATAGCCCCTATCGCACATATCGACCCTGAGCACAGTACCGACATCCTGGGCTCGGAGCCATACGAACTGCCTACGGAGCCTTTCGGAGGCACAGAGCAGCTTGACTGGTCTCCTGACGGAAAGCTCATCGCCTACTCTTGCCGCAAGCGCACCGGTAAGGAATACGCATTCAGCACGAACTGCGGCATCTACATCTACGACACCGCCAGCGGAACCACCATCCCGGTAAAAACAGACGGCGGCTACGATACCGACCCAGTGTGGAACGAAGACGGCACCCGACTCGCGTGGATTTCAATGGAGCGCGACGGCTACGAGGCCGACAGACAGAGAATCCTGCTCGCCGACATCTCTACCCTGAATGGACTTCCTACAGTCCAGAGCATAAAGGAGTTGACGGCCAATTTCGACAACGACGCGAACTCGCTTGTGTGGCACGGAGACGAGATATACTTCAGCTCGATGCGCCCTACCGGCACCCAAGCCATCCTCAAGACGGATATGCAGGGACGCATAAGCCAACTGACAAATAAGGACTGGGCTTACGACTTTTTCTCTCCGTGGTATATCCGAAACGCAGAGAACGGCGCCGTAGACATCTACACCACCTATTACTGCCTGAATTTCCCTGTCGAGCTGGTGAAAGTCAGCGTAAACGGCGACGCCTCTTCGGATTTCAAGCAAATCTCCCACGAGAACGAGCACATCCTCAAGCAACTCGACACTCCGACGTCGGAAAGCATACACCTAAAGACCGTAGACGGACAGCAGATGCAATGCTGGATGCTTTATCCTCCGCATTTCGATCCTTCGAAGAAATACCCTGCCATCGAGATAGTACTGGGAGGCCCTCAGGGCACGAACTCACAAGACTTCAGCTATCGCTGGTGCTATCGCCTTATGGCTCAGCAGGGTTACATAGTCATGATGCCTAACAGACGCGGTACCACGGCCTTCGGACAGGAGTGGAAGGAGCAAATCAGCGGCGACTATCCCGGCTTGAACATGCAGGACTACCTCACTGCCGGAAGATATGTAAAGAGCTTGCCGTACGTGGACAAATTGGCCTGTGTGGGAGCATCCTACGGCGGATATTCCGTATATATGCTCGAAGGCCTGCACGGCGATTTGTATGACTGCTTCATCGCGCACGCCGGTATTTTCAACGAGCGTCAGATGTGGTTCACCACCGAGGAGATGTGGTTTGCCAATTGGGATAACGGCGGACTCACCCAGTTCGCATATACCCCTGGTGAGGTGGGCCCTCGCGGCGACGGAATCACATTCGGAGGTATGCAGCAGGCAGGTGCTCCGTATGCCAGCACCCCTAAGGCAGTGCGCCATTACGCAGAATCTCCCGATATGAAGGTAACAAATTGGCATACACCGATTTTGTGCTTCCACGGTATGATGGACTTCCGCATCCCGTACGAGCAAGGATTGGCAGCATTCAACGCGGCCCAGATGATGGGCGTGCCAAGCAAGCTGGTAATCTTCCCGGAAGAGAACCACTGGATTATCAGGCCGCAGAACTCACTGCTCTGGCACAAGGAGTTCTACAGCTGGTTAGACAAATGGTGTAAGTAAAATCTTAAATTCTAATGCTCCTTCTCCACTCGCATCTTAGCGTATTTGAGAAGGAGTATTTTTTTACCGTAAGCATCGAATTCCACTTCGGCGCGAAGCTCCGGAATCTCTCCGGTAAGTGAAATGATTCTTCCACTGCCGAAACGGTTGTGCTCCACCCTCTGTCCGGCACGGAATACCTCCATCTTGTCAGGGACGAAGTCTAATTGGACCGGAGGCGGCACAGCCGCGGCTCTCGGGCTCTGGACTTTCGGCATCGGGCTCTGCGGCTTCTGACGCGAGGCGAAATCATGGCGCGAGGCGGAATCAGGGCGAGGCGTGCGAGACTCGTATCGCACTGCAGAGCTGCGTCCGTAGGAGGTCCCAAACGAAGGGCGGGACGGTGCGGGCGGATTGGCCAGATACTTAGGGTCGATCTCCTTTACGAACATCGACAGCTCGTTAGTTTCCGTCTTTCCGTTTCGCAATCGGCTGTCGCAGTGGGTGATGACTACGCTCTTCTTAGCACGTGTGAGGGCTACGTAGAACAAGCGCCTTTCCTCTTCGAGGTCGCGCGAGGAGCCCATCATCGACAGCGAGGGGAACAGGTTCGTTTCCATTCCGGCGATGATTACATACGGGAATTCCAGACCCTTGGACGAATGGACGGTCATAAGTGCCACCTTGTCGTTTTCGTCTCCGTCGGCGGAGGTATCGGCATTTGAGAGAAGCGACACGTTCTCCAAGAAGTCGGGAAGGGCTATCTCCGTAGGCTGCTGCTCGTTTTCCAAAGCCTCGTCGGTGCGTTCCTGAACATAGGTTTCTATGGAATCCAGCAGCTCGTTTACGTTTTCCAGCTTGTTGACGCCTTCTTGGGAGGTGTCCTTTTTCAGGAAGTCAAGATAGCCCATATCGTCGGCTGTCTCACGGGCGAGGACATTGGCATCGATGGTGAGGACCTTGGCCGAAAGGCGGCTGATTTTCTCTCCGAAGTCTTTCAGGCGGGCTTGTGCGGCACTCTTAAGGTCGAAGGATGCGAGGTCGTCGAGCCAGATGGCTTTGAAAAGCGAGGTCTTGTGGGCATTGGCCGCCTTAGTTAGCGCTTCGACTGAAGTGTCGCCAATGCCTCGGGTAGGTTTGTTGACCACGCGCTTGAAACTCTCGTCGTCGTTAACATTTGCCACTAACTTAAGATAGGACATCATATCCTTTATCTCCGCACGCTCGTAAAAGGAGTTTCCGGAATAGACCATATAAGGGATGTTTCTCCGTCGCAGGGCGTCCTCGATGGCTCGAGACTGGGAATTAGTGCGATAGAGGATGGCGAAATCGGAATAGTGCCCGTTTTCGACGGATTTGCGGATGGACACCTCGGAGGTGATGCGCGCAGCTTCCTCGATTTCGTTCATACACTCCAGAATCCGGATTTTTTCGCCTGCGTCGGCTTCCGAATAGCAGTTCTTAGGGATTCGACTGCTATTATGCTCTATCACGCTGTTCGCCGCATTCACTATGGTCTGGGTGGAGCGATAATTTCTCTCGAGCCTTATCACCTTACATTCAGGATAATCCTTCTGGAAGTTAAGTATGTTCTGCACCCTCGCGCCACGGAATGCGTAGATGGACTGGGAGTCGTCTCCCACCACGCATATATTATGGTGCTGGAGCGTGAGCTTTCGTATTATGTTATACTGAGAGAAGTTAGTGTCCTGATACTCGTCCACCATTATGTACGAGAACCTGTCACTCAGGGAAAGCAGAGCCTCTCTGTTATCTCTCAGCAGGATGTTCATATTAAGCAAGATGTCGTCGAAATCCATAACTCCGCTATTTCTCATCTTGTCTTGATAGAGCCTGTACAGGTCGCAGATTCTCGGCTTGCGCGCTTGACTGTCCGCGTTCAACAGCTCGGTGCGCGTGGCGTAGCTCTCACAAGTAATGAGATTGTTCTTCGCACTCGAGATCCTGCCCAACACGTCCTTCGGCTTGTAGAGCTTGTCGTCGAGGCCCAATGCCTTTATGCAAGACTTGATGGCCGAGATGGAATCGGACGTGTCGTAAATAGTAAAATCTTTAGGATAGCCCAGAAATTCGGCATATTCCCTGAGAAAGCGCACGAAAATCGCGTGAAAAGTTCCCATAGTCACCCTTTTCGCGGCGACGTTACCGACCATCAGTGCGATTCGCTCCTTCATCTCCGTGGCGGCCTTCTTCGTAAAGGTCAGGGCCAATATCCTCGCGGGATCCACCCCGGAAGCCATCATATATGCCACTCGGCTTGTCAAAACCCTCGTTTTTCCGGATCCTGCTCCGGCGACGATGAGAACGGGGCCTTCCATCGCCTCGACCGCCTTTTTCTGTTCGTCGTTAAGTCCTTCCAGTATCGTTTGTAGTTTCTGATTCATATCCATCCATAAAAGGTTACGAAATTACGCAAAAATTTGTTATCTTCGCAGCGCTTTTAAGATAAACTATAAAACCTTAAATAAAATGTCCAAAACCATCGTTTTGAAAAAGGGTCTCGACATTCCCGTTTCCGGAATGGCAGAGAAACGCCTGAGCAAAACCATCAGCAGCGAGATCGTTGCGGTACAGCCTACTGATTTCAAGGGCTTGCTTCCACGACTTCTTGTAAAGGAAGGCGACAGCGTCCTCGCAGGCTCTCCAGTTTTGTCAGACAAGAAGAATCCTGACATTATCGTAGCATCGCCGGTAAGCGGTGTAGTTAAAGAAATCGTCAGGGGCGAGAAAAGAAAACTGCTCGCAGTGTTAATTCAGGCCGACACGGAACAGAAATCCGTAGATTTCGGCGTAAAATCTCTTGATTCTCTCAGCGCAGAAGAAATCAAATCCGTTATTTTGAAAGGCGGTCTTTGGCCTTTCATCGTCAGCCGTCCATACGGTATCTTAGCTGACCCGGCAGCCAAGCCTAAGGCCATCTTCGCTTCGGCTATCTGTTCGGCACCGAACGCTGCAGACCCGGATTTCGCATTCGCAGGCGAAGTGGCTAACATCCAGATGGGTGTAAATGTCCTTTCCAAACTCAGCGAAGGCGGTATGCACTTGAGCTTCGACGAGAAGACCTATGAGCTTTCTCCGCTTAACAAGATCAAAGGGGCCCACATTCATCTTTTCAAAGGAAAATACCCTATGGGTAATGTCGGTGTGCAGATAAGCCACATCTCTCCTATCCGTAAGGAGGAAACAGTATGGACCATATCGCTCGCAGGTCTCGCAGCGATAGGCAAGCTCTTCTCTAAGGGCGTCCATGACGTTCACAGACTAGTGGCAGTCAGCGGCCCTTTAGCTATAGAGCCATCATACATCTACACCACTCCGGGTATGCCTATCAATTGTCTTAAAGCATTCTACGGCACTAACGAGGACATCCTCCGCGCTGTCAGCGGCGACATCATGACCGGTAAGAACGTCGGTGTAAACGGCTATCTCGGCTTCTTCGACAACACCGTCACCCTCATTAAGGAAGGTACTGAGCAGGAACTCCTCGGATGGGCTCGTCCTTTTCGCGTAAAGCAGTTCAGCGCAGACCACACCTACTTCAAATGGTGCCTCGGATGGCTTACTCCTAAGAAAAAGTACGATATGGACACTAACCTCCACGGAGGTCCTCGTGCATTTGTCATGTCAGACGGATACTATGCGAAGTTCCTCCCTATGGACATCTATCCTCTCTACTTGGTGAAGGCTTGCTTGGCAGGCGACATCGAGAAGATGGAGAAATACGGCATTTACGAGGTTCTGCCTGAAGATCTGGCAGTATGCGAATTCGCAGATCCTTCGAAGAATAACATTCAAGATATAATCGCAAAAGGTATCGACCTGATGCTTAAAGAAATGGCTTAAGAGTATGAACAAGATTTTTGAAAAAGGCGGCAAACTTCACTGGCTGCACTCTACGGTTGACGCTTTTGAGACATTCCTTCACGTCCCTGGCACAGTAGCACTGAAAGGTGCACACGTGCGTGACGCAGTGGATATCAAGCGTATTATGATCATCGCTGTTATCGCAGCAGGTCCGGCAGCCCTCTTCGGTATGTGGAACGTGGGATATCAGCACGCACTCGCTACCGGTATTTCGATGAACGTCCTCCAGGCTTTCTGGTTCGGATTCGTCAAGGTACTTCCTTTGTATTTGGTGTCCTACATCGTGGGATTGGCCATAGAATTCGCTTCAGCCCAGATTAGAGGCGAAGAGGTGAACGAAGGTTATCTGGTAACCGGATTCTTCATTCCTCTCATCGTGCCTATCGACGTGCCTCTCTGGATGCTCGCCATAGCTGTGGCATTTGCAGTAATCTTCGGTAAAGAGGTATTCGGCGGTACAGGTATGAACCTGATAAACCCTGCCATCCTTACCCGCGCATTCCTGTTCTTCTCTTACCCTAACCATATGTCAGGTGAGGATTGCTGGATCGCAGCGAAGAGCGGCGAGCTTATCGACGGCTTCAGCGGTGCGACCCCATTGGCCCTCGCAGCTAACGGCATGGATGCCCTCACAAATGCTCCGGTTCAGTACAGCACCAGCTTCTGGACCATGTTCTGGGGTGGTATCCCGGGCTCTGTGGGCGAGACTTCGGTAATCGCCATCCTGCTCGGCGCCATCATCCTCATCTGGACAGGCGTAGCCAGCTGGAAGGTTATGGCCGGCAGTGTGATAGGTGCAGTGGCAGTGGCCGGATTGGCCAATCTTACCGGTGCTTCGGACGTTCCGTTCTACTATCATCTGGTGATGGGCGGCTTCGCATTCGGTGCAGTGTTTATGGCTACGGACCCCGTTACATCTGCGCAGACCGAACCGGGCAAATGGATTTATGGTATCCTTATAGGTGCCCTCTGTGTAATAATAAGACTCTTCAACCCTGGATATGCTGAGGGTATGATGCTCGCCATCTTCCTCGGAAATATCTTCGCACCTCTTATCGACTACATAGTGGTTAACGCTCACCTTAAGGCTAAAAGCAAAAAAGCAATCGCTGAATAATAGGAGGCTAATCGTATGAATACAAATAGTAACGTATATACAGTAGTCTACACCACAGTAATCTGTGTGCTTGTAGCAGCCATTTTGGCATTCGTTTCACAGAGCCTCAAGCCTATGCAGGAAGATAACGAGAAAGCGGAGACCATCAGCCAGATTCTTACTGCAGGAAGGTTCGGAGAGAAGGAAGAGTTGGCAAAGAAGGGTAACAAGGCCATCATCAAGATGTTCCAGAATGAGCTCGACCATGCTGCGTTAGTAAATGCAGAAGGTAAGGAGGTCCGCAATCTGGACAAAGCTCACGCTGAGGTTTACAGCACTTCCGACCTTAAGGCCGAAGGCTACAAATTGAGCGATGCTTCTTTCGAGATTCCTGTCTACATCTTCAATAACGGTGTTCACGTGTTCCCTGTCTATGGTGCAGGTCTTTGGGGCCCTATTTGGGGTTATGTCGCCATGGATGCGTCTCTTACCCACATAGTAGGCGCTTACTTCGACCACGCTTCCGAGACTCCTGGTCTGGGTGGAAAGATTAAGGACGACCCTTCTTTCCGTGCTGCCTTCGCCGGCAAGACATTGAATATGGCTGGTCCCAAGCATTTCGAAATCGTTAAGGGCGGAGCTCCTGCAGGACAGACTAATGCCATCGACGCCATCTCCGGTGCTACGATGACCAGCAAGGGTCTGGAGGCAGCCATCAACAATTGGCTCGGAGCTTATAAGAATTACATTCAAAACGCAGAGGAGAAATAAAAATGAGCAATCTTAAAGAAACAATTCTCAATCCGATATTCAAGGGCAACCCTATTACGGTCCTTATCCTCGGTATCTGTTCATCTCTGGCCGTTACAGTCGAGCTCAAAGGTGCCCTCGTCATGGCCCTTTCGGTAACCATCGTAACAGCAGTGAGCAGTTTCGTATGCTCCATCATCAGAAAGACCATTCCTAACCGTGTACGTATCATCGTTCAGTTGGTAGTCGTGGCCCTTATGGTAATCTTGGTGGACCAAGTGCTTAAAGCTTATGCCTTTGCAGTTTCAAAACAGCTTTCAGTCTATATCGGACTTATCATCACCAACTGTATCGTGATGGGTCGTATCGAGGCATTCGCACTCGGCAACAAGCCTATCCCTTCACTGCTTGACGGTATGGCCAATGGACTCGGCTACGGCATGATACTCGTAATCGTGGCTTTCTTCCGCGAGCTTCTCGGAAGCGGAACCCTTTTCGGTGTTCCTGTACTTTCAGCCATCGGTTATACTAACAACGGTCTTATGATTCTTCCACCTATGGCCCTCATCCTTCTGGGATGTGTCGTTTGGGTTCACAGAAGCATAGACAAGTCACTTCAGGAGAAATAATAAGACACACACAGAAGAATTATGGATCTTTTAAGTTTATTCGTAAAGTCAATATTTGTTGACAATATGATATTTGCATACTTCCTCGGTATGTGTTCATACCTGGCAGTATCAAAGAATGTTAAGACAGCGAATGGTCTGGGTATCGCGGTGGTATTCGTGTTGTTGATTACCCTGCCTATCAACTATTTGCTTAATGAATACGTCCTCAAGCCGGGAGCATTGGTATGGCTGTGCGAGAAATTCGCCACTGTCGACTTGAGCTTCCTCAGCTTCATCTTGTTCATCGCCGTCATCGCGGCTATCGTGCAGGTAGTGGAAATGGTAGTGGAGAAGTTCATGCCTTCTCTCTACTCATCACTGGGTATCTTCCTTCCGCTTATCGCCGTAAACTGTGCCATCCTCGGTGGTGCGTTGTTTATGCAGCAGAAGGACTTTGCCAATGTAGGCGAAAGCGCAGTCTATGCACTGGGTAGCGGACTTGGCTGGTATCTGGCCATCGTGGCACTTGCAGCCATCCGCGAGAAGATGTCTTACAGCAACGTCCCTGCAGGACTCAAGGGCACCGGTATCACATTCATCACCGTGGGCCTTATGGGTATAGGATTTATGGCATTTATGGGTATTTCACTATAAAAAGGAGACAGAAATTATGAGCAATACTTTAATTTCAGCTATAGCGCTTATGGTGGTCGTCATCCTGATTTTGGTGGCTATCCTGCTGATTGTAAAAACAGCTATCACGCCTAAGGGCACTATTAAAATCGACATTAACGGCGGCAAGAAGACCCTCGACGTTACCCCTGGCGGAAACCTTATGGGTACGCTTGCCAACAACCAGATTTTCCTTCCTTCCGCTTGTGGCGGTAAGGCTAACTGCGGACAGTGTAAGGTTCAGGTATTCGAAGGTGGCGGAGAGATTCTCCCTACCGAGACCGGTTTCTTCAACCGCAAGCAGATTAAGGAAGGCTGGAGACTCGGCTGTCAGGTAAAGGTTAAGGATAACCTGAAGATTCAGGTGGCAGAGAGCGCATTGAGCGTGAAAAAACTCGAGTGCGAGGTTATCTCTAACAAGAACGTCGCTACATTCATCAAGGAGTTTACAGTGAAGCTTCCGGAGGGTGAGAACCTCGAGTTCAAGTCCGGTGAGTACATTCAGATAGACATTCCGGCTTATCACCTTTACTTTAAGGACATCGACGTAGAGCCTGAGTATCGTAAGGATTGGGAGAAATTCGGTTTCTTCAATCTCGAGAGCGTTAACCCTACTCCTACCATCAGAGCTTACTCTATGGCCTCTTACCCTGGTGAGAAGGGAATCATCAAGCTCAACGTCCGTATCGCTACTCCACCGTTCGATCGCAGCGTTCCTCGCGAGCAGGGTCCTAAGCTTCTCCCTGTCAACCCTGGTATAGCTTCGTCTTACGTATTTACCCGCAAGCCTGGTGACAAGGTTACCATCAGCGGTCCTTACGGAGAGTTCCTTCTCCCTAAGAATGACCCGGATGATGTCGAATACATATTCGTGGGTGGTGGTGCAGGTATGGCACCTCTTCGCTCTCACATTATGGAGCTCTTCAAGACGCTCAAGACTAATCGCACCGTTCACTTCTTCTACGGAGCTCGTGCGCTTGTCGAGGCGTTCTATCTGGAGGACTTCGCAGAGATCGAAAAAGAATTCCCTAACTTCAAGTTCCATCTCGCCCTGGACCGTCCGGATCCTGCAGCAGATGAGGCCGGAGTTTCTTACACAGCAGGTTTCGTTCACAATGTGATGTATGAAACCTACCTTAAGGATCACGAGGCACCGGAGGACATCAAATACTTTATGTGCGGTCCTCCTATGATGGTCGGCGCAGTTAACAAGCTGCTCGACAGCTTGGGAGTTCCACCGGAGAACGTCCTCTACGATAACTTCGGAGGTTAATGTTTCGTTCTTGATACAAACACAGGCCAGTCATCGCGACTGGCCTTTATTTATAACAATCTTACGGCGCTACTCGGACACGGTTTTGATTTGAGTATTCTTGACCCTTATAACAGGACACCAGCGAAACTAGAATAGTGCCGATTATAGGAATTAAACGTGTTATACAATAGTGTTATTAGTGGTTATATTTATTCTTCGTTACATAGCATTTTCGGGATGGCGGAAACTTTCTTTAGGAAGTCGGCATCGAGTGAAGTGCGTACGCGGACTTCCATGGAGCACTCGCAACCGTAGTCCTGATTACGCTGAGGGAGGTTCATCTCCTTTACTACCTTCATCACTTCTGGCATAGACGAATAGTCAAAACGAAGGGTGTACCACTTCCCCGCTATCTTGGTTATTCGCGTGGCATTATTCAGAGCGTCGGCACACGCGGCTTTATATGCGGCTATGAGTCCGGGTACGCCCAGTTTTATTCCTCCGAAATAGCGAACCACTATGACGGCCACGTCGCTAAGAGATGCGCTGTCGATTTGGCCTAAAATAGGACGGCCTGCGCTTCCTGACGGCTCTCCGTCATCGCTTGCGCGCCATTTCTGCCCATCGCACCCTATTCTATATGCACAACAATGATGTCTGGCGTCGTGGTACTCGTTCCTCACGTTTTCGAGCAGGCGCTTAACCTCCGCCTCGCTTTCCACAGGGTATGCGAAGGCGTAGAACTTACTCTTCTGATCCTTAAACATCCCTGTCGAAGGGGCCTCTATGCTATAATATTCGTCAGAATTTGCAGACATAATATTCAAATTTAGTAATTTCTTTTTATATTCGCCTTATGATTTATCAATTCCGTGTCACACTCCCTGGACTTAAGGGCTTCTACAGAATCTACAAGGTAAATTCTGCCAATTCATTATATCACTTTCACAAGCAGTTACAGTCAGATTTGGCTTTTCCTGCCGACCAACCCATACTCTTCAAGGCCTACGACGCCGACGAAAATGTCGTAGCTCGCTATGCCCTGATAGATTTGGGATTCGGAACAGTAGACGACGTTACTATCGAAAAGGCTTTGAAAGACGGTGCGGTGAAATTTGACTACTACTACGATACTCAATCGAAAAAAAGAGTCATACTCACTCTTGAGGGCGAGCAGAGCGGTAACGCCATAACCGTTCCTACACTCCTGCCGGACGCAAAAGGGCCGGAGCCTGCAGCGTTCGATAATGGATATGTGGCTTTCGAAGACCTTCCTAAAGAAAGGCGCAGACTCCCTGACGAAGAAGATGACGATGATTTCTTAGACGACGATGACGAAGTCGACGAAGAAGATGAAGACGACGACAAACCGGAAGAAATCTACGATAACGAATAAAACTTAGAGGCCGCGTATTTTGCGGCCTCTTTCTCTTTCACACCCCGACTCAAAAATGCCTCATCCCACGATAACACCATTCCTTAAATCTACCATATCAATTAATTCAAAACTATCTTGTGTGATTTCTTAATAATATTTTTGTTTTTCCAGAATATAATCCTATATTTGTGAAAATTTAAAGAGTTATGAATATCCAAGTTTTAAGTGCGAAGAAATATTCGCAGAAATTAAAGGTTACTATTCAAGCTACAGGAAAGCTTGGATTCAGTGATGAGACCGCTAAAGAAATGGAATTGGCAGATCGGGCGGCGTTCATAAAATTTCTGATAGATTCCGACACTCAGACTATTTACATGTCTGTACTTGGGTCTCCGGATGATGATGCATTTAGGCCGTGTAAAGCGGGGAACTATTTTTATTTGAATACTACCCGTATGTTTGACGACCTGGGTGTGGATTATAAAACACAAACGGTGATATACGATCTCACTCGCCGCGAAGAGCTTGATAATGAGCTTGGTGGCATGATCTATCAAATGTCGCCTAGAACATTGAAAAAGAAGAAAGAAAATGAAATAGCGTAAATATATGCGCAAAAAAAATGGAGCTCCGATTCCGGCAAGAATTTAGCGAGCTCCAAAGTAGCGCTGGACTTGGAAATATTACAGGGGGATAGTCCGTCCCTGTCGTAATTATATACCCAGCTTCACAAAGGTACGAAATAAATTCGACAATTCAAATTCGCATCTTTACTGAATCTTGGGTCTTGATGGCGCACGAAAGCTCTTTATATGACGTCTTAAATATTTGTAATAGTTACAAACAAAATTTATTTTGTGATTAGTTTTTACTAAAATGTGCGTTATTTTTCAAATAACACTTGATTATCTAAAAACTATTGGTATATTTGCCTTAAATTTATTTGTACATGAGAACAATTGACACAATAGCGAAAAGCATTTCGCATAAAATAAAAAGGAGGCATATTATGTAGTGCGTAAATGATTTACGCGCGAAATGGAGCTCCGATTCCGGCAAGAACTTAGCGAGCTCCAAAGTAGCGCTGGACTTGGAAATATTACAGGGGGATAGTCCGTCCCTGTCGCAATTGTATACCCAGTTTCACTAAACTAATAAGCCGGAATCTGGTATACATATAATCCTACTCGTTTCACTAAAAGGAGCGAGTGAACGGCTGGCGAGCTTTGTACGCAATAATTAATTTTAAATAAAAAAATAATTAAAATGATAAAGAATTATTTATTTGCCATTATGGCAACAGCGCTGAGTTGCATCAACGTCAGCGCACAAAATACCGCCACACAAGGCGAGTTCACTTACAAGCGAGGCGCTACCTATGTGGAGTCTACACTCCCCTCTACGCCTCAGGCATCCAGCATAGTCAAATACTCTGACGTGCCTTTTACTTATAGCATCGGAGCGGCACAAGTGGACGTTCCGATTTACACCCTACAGGGAAAAGAACTGAAAGTCCCAATTGGCCTTCAGTATACGAGCAATGGAATAAAACTCGACGAAATCGCAGGCGTGGCCGGACTCGGCTGGCGACTTTCTGCCGGCGGGTGCATCACCCGAACGGTAATGGATATGCCCGATGAGTTCACTTCATTCAGTATGACGCACTCTATGCCAAGCGGAACGCTGCTGGCCGATCTAATCTCGGACACGAACAACACCTCTACCTATTCCTATCTTCGCAGGATTTGTACGCATAAGGTGGATTCCAGACTGGACAGATACAACTACAGCGTGTGTGGACTCAATGGTTCCTTCGTTATCGCAGACGGCGAAGTCGTACAACTCTCGGGAGATGGAGTGTTGATAGATTACACCCGTGCTGGCAGTAAGAACGACTTGACATCTGAGATACTGAGCTTTACGATCGTGGGGCCGGATGGACACATTTACACTTTAAGTGAGCGGGAGATCGGAGAACACGACGGTACCAAACCCGCATCCAGTCCAAGTCCCGTTACAGGCGAGCAGGACAAATGGAGTGCCACTACCGGATGGTATCTTACGAGCATAAAAAGTGCCGGCGGTCTCGACGTGGTCACCTTTAACTATAAGGATGGTTTGCAATGGGACAAAACCATTACGAGTCAAAGTCAGACCTTGACGACGAACTCCCTATCGGGCCAGAGTACGATTTCTTCCGATTCGAATACCATAGCGAACAAGTATTCCACCAAGTTGCTTACGTCCATTACCTTGAATGGATATAGAGTCGATTTTGGCTACTATGAAAGCAAAAGCCAAACCCGTCACCTGATGTCGAACGACTGGAATTACCCGGCCAGACTGTCTTCCATAGTCGTTCAGGCTCCCGGCGGAGTTAAGATAAAGCAAGTGGATGTCAGAACCAATCAGGAGCCAAATGACGGCAGAATCATTCTTTCCGAATTAGACTTCAAGGATGGTGCAGGCAAGTTGAATGACATCTGGAAATTTACCTACAACACGAGAAACCGCGAGGTGAGCCATCTCGAACAGGACTGGTTCGGCTATTATAATGGTGTGGAAAACCAATCCGGAAACGGATTGTGTCCTTTCAGCCACAGAACGAACAATAGAGATACATATGGCGAACCTAATTCCAAGGAAGCGAGTTATATGTCCCTATCCGAAATGGAACACGATGGAGTGAAAACGACTTTCGAATATGGCTTTTTCAAGTATGCCGGGAGTACCGAGACTACCATAGGCAGTCCTGTCGTGAAAATAACGACCAGCAGCACGCCGATAAAGGGAGACAATTCCACCATCAAGACGATGGTCCGTTCCTTCGATTACAGCAAGGCTCAACCGGATGGACCTGTAGCTCCGTCATTTTCTATGTACAGCACGGTAAGGGCGCCTTTCACATCTTCGGACACGAACCCCAGTCAGCAAAGCGTTACTTGGTCTTCCACCCTTCACGAAACTCCTGTCGGAAATGGGCTTTCAGTAAGAGACACCCGTATGTTCTATGGCAAGGTAATAGAAATCGTAAAAGGAGGCGACATCTGCCAGAAAAGCATAAAGTACTATGACACAAAAGACGTGCTTCGTAGCGAGTGCAGCGTATTTGACAGATTCCCGGAAAGCGCAGCAAAGCAGTATAAGAAGTATCCACCTTATAATATAACGCTCGACCCATACTCCGGAATTAAAAAGTCCTATACCGAAAGTGGGCCATCGAGAAATCCGCTTCTCATAAGGGAAGAAGAGTATGCCTTCGACCAGGCTAATAACGACTACAAGATTATCAGCGCCGTTAACTACTCTTACACCGACTCGCAGGCAGAGAGGGACATCCTCGTCAGCTACGAGGCGAGTCAGGTCTGGTATCCCGCAGGTATCGGCAATTGCCCGTATGAGTACATCTATCATTATCCGGTCTACGCGAGAAGTTATTCCGGAAGATTGGTGTCAAGTCGAAGCGACGTAGAATACTTCGACGCAGACCTGAATGCGAAGGACAGCATCTGCGTCAACACGACTTATTATGAGCGAGATTCCTTGCTGCAACTGCCTGCGCGAATAAAGAGCAGGAGCGTGCTGAGCGGTCTTCCCATTAACGGAAACGGAAAGACCTTAAGGCAGTTCGAATACACTTATCCACAAAAGGGTTCAGCACTCTACACACGTCATCGCATAGCTACGCCTATAAAGACCACCTATACGATCACCCCGGATTATTTGGGGCTATTTACAGGAGGTACGAAGATTGACGGTATTTTACGGAAATCTTTGAAGCCGATATATCACGGTTCCAAGATGGAGATTAAGCGTGAAGAACTCGAATACGGATACTTTTCAGTAGGCGGACATTCGATGTATTTACCGAAAAGCCATTCGGAATACACTGACGGGCGGATTCATTGGAAAGAGACGGTAACGGCAAGAGATAGCAAGGGAAATATCGCCGAATTCACGGAAACGGGATGTCCGACAAAGGTGATTATCTGGAGCTATAATGGGCAACACCCGGTAGCGGTGATAGAGAACTGCACTTTGGCAAAGGTTGAAGAAAAGCTGAAAGGCTTGCTCAGCATCGACTCCATTACCAATTCACAGGAATTTACGCAGCGTCAGCAAGAAATTCTGAACGACACTCTTCGACGCCTTCTGCCCGAGGCGCATATCACGGTTTACACTTATAAGCCTGGAATAGGGGTCAGCAGCATAACCGATTCACGCGGAGTAAAGACGACGTTCGAATACGATGCGAGCGGACGGCTCGTCTCGATAAAGGATACGGATGGAAAGACTGTCGAGGAATACGAATACCATTTCCTCAACGAAACTAACAAGAATGGTTTGCGATGGCTTAAGAAGAGAGTCTATCGAGACGAAGGCAGTACTACTTATTCCGAAGACGTTACGTATTGGAACTCACTTGGCCTGAAGGAACAGGAAATTGCCATAGGCGGCAGTGGCAATGGTTCGGACCTACTGACGCTTTATGAGCCCGACGCACTCTTAAACGATGACGCGCGCGAATGGATGGCATACTCAGCCGGGAACACCGATGGCCAATTCAGAGACGGCGCGAAAGCAGAAGTCGCGGAAATCAATACTGACAAGGGGTACTATGCACGTCATTACGAGAATTCCAGACGCAGAAAACTCCTTTCCAAAGCGCTTCCGCTATTTGACGGCCAGCACGAAACGCAATACGAAGAATCGGCGGCGGTGAACTTTCCTTGCCTGATATGGACCGGCGGCAAAGTAAAGAATTGCGGCAACTATCCGTCTTCCGAAATCAAGAAAAGTAGCGTCATAGATGCCGACGGAAGGGTGAAACACACCTATACGGACATCTTGGGAAAGACTCTGGCCATCTCTACCGGAGACGACGCCCCTACTTATTATATCTATGACACGAAAGATAGGCTGAAAGCCGTCTGCAGCAGCGGGATAGAGCTAACGGACACCCTCAACATGTGGCGCTACGACTACGATTCATTATCACGAATCAGCGCCAAGGGAATACCGGGATGCATCAAGGAGTCCTTCACCTATGATGAGGGAGACAGGATAGCAAGCCAAAGGCAGGATAACACCTTGATAGAGAAAGAGTATGACTCATTCGGAAGACTCGTGAAAGTCTTTATGAGCGACCCAGGAAACAGAACGTCCCATACCCTCGTCGAGGAGCATCATTATGACAGTTATCCGAGCCAATTGGCACTTGACGGAGGAACTGCCATACTGGGCAGAATCGCTTCGTGGAACGACTCCTTCATTAGAGGGAATGAATCGCTTACGGTTCTGGCCGAATTTGAGGGAGGCAATGGTGCAATCGGAGGCTATGCCTTCATAGCATATCGTTATGATAGAAAGGGCCAATTAGTGGAGCAGGTCACCCTTTACCCTGATGGCGGGATGCTATCGGAGCAGTTCGAATATGACTTCTCCGGAAATCAAGTAAGAAGGACTGCCGACTTCGAGCAGGACGACGTGCGCCTTTGTAGGTTCACTCGTGAAGAATCCTTCGATGGACGAAACCGCCTCGTAAGAAGCATCTCAGACCTAGAAGTGGTGTATTCCGGAAACGGAAGCCTGCTTTCGAGTACCTATGAGTACGATTCGATGGGCCGGCTATATAAAGTAAGCACCGGCGCAGGGATCTCACCTTCGAAAGTGGTTCAGGAAATGAGTTACACGCCGCAGGGCTGGTTGTCTTGCAACGATTATGTGCGAGGGGCAAGTGCCATTTATGGAGAGCGCTTGAGTTATGCCAATTCCTATGCGGGATTCGTGACACAGCGAGAAGATGCACCGGGAGAAACGACCCATTACACTTACGATTATGCCGGAAGGCTAATAAGGGAAAAGGTGGGCAAAGCCGCCTACACCGATTACCTTTACGACACCCGTAGCAATCTTTTGTCGATAAGTCAGGGCGGCACCGTCATGGAGGAGTACGCCTATTCCGGGGACAGGCTGTCGTCGCTCGACCTCGGGGCAGGTGCACATAGCTTCGAATACGACTCGCGTGGACGTATCATTAACGACTATACGCCGAATGGTGCACACGGAATCAAGTATAATAACTATTTAAACAAGGTATCCGGTACAGAATTCATTAATTATTCGTATCTTGCAAATGGATTCAAGACCAGCTCTTTGATACACGGAATCGAGGATACCAGGGGACTGATATATCGCGGACCTTTTATCTTCAGGCAGAAACCCGACAGGACGTGGGGTATGGAGAGCGTGGAAGTAGCGGAAGGAAAGCTCACGGACGGTGTTGCCCTCATTTATTTGAAGGATCATCTAGGTAGCGTAACTAAGGTAGTGAACGCGAATACCGGCGAGGTAGTGGAATCATCCGACTACACGTCATATGGAAAGCGGGCTTCATCGACCAGTTCCGAATACGGCGACAAGTTCACGGGCGTAACGCTCCGTGCGCATTTCACCGGAAAGGAAGACCAAAAGGCGGACTTTTATGTCGACTACACCGACTTCGGCGCTAGACAGTATTCTCCTGTATTGCGACGATGGCTCACCCCCGACCCTCTAAGCGAAAAGTACTACGGGATAAGCCCATACGCCTACTGCGCCGGTAATCCGGTGAACTATGTCGACCCGGACGGAAAGGCAGTTGACACGGTTGTAGATGTAGCCTTTGTTTTATATGATGCCGGAGCCGCAATTTACCATAAAATCAAAGGTAATGATGACAAAGCGAAAGAGTATCTAGAGAATCTGGGAGCAGACGTTGTATGTGCAATAGTTCCTGGCTTGACTGCCGGAGTAACCAGGATTAAGAACGTAGACAAGGCAATTAACTATGCACAAAAAGCCGTTCACGGAAACTCTAAGTTTAGCACAAATGCTCAGCACGCTTATGACATTATAGAACTTTCAACCGGGCGTCGCGTAAAAACGGGAATCAGCGGAGGAGGTATAAGAATAAGTGATGGGAAATCTAAAAGAGCAGAAAAGCAGGTGAGGAGTTTAAACAAGCAAGCCGGTTACGAAAAATATGGTTCAGAGATAGTTTACTTCGAGCCGGCCGGAGAAGGAGCGCGATGGAAAATTATTGAGTTCGAAAAGGTACGTGCAAATATGCTCCGCAAAAGGGGAGAACTGGATGAAAACATACACAAAATACCATGATTACAAAAGAGAAAAAAATCAGATACATTTCACTGCGCGGTGACAGAAAAGAAATGATTATTAATACATATAATTTTGATTTTAATGCAAGGTTTATATGTAATTATATATTAAAGTCGTCCAGATCGCTTAAACTAGTCGGGGACGGGAGTTACAATATGATAACTGTTGATATAACTCCTGACGAAACACGCGCCGAATTGATACACGAAGATGTCCTTTATATCCTATTACACTTATCAGAAGAAGAACAACTCGCATATAATGCGATGTCCAAGCTAGAGGATAGATATGAGTTTTATCTATCTTGTCTTGAGAGAGGATATAGATTCGCCGAAGACGAATTTAAAGTCCCCGTAAAGGAGTTGCTACAGATTCACCAGCAGTTCCGCGATGGTGGTTATAAAAACGAGTGGATTTGGATAAAAAAGCCTCTAAGAGATTATGGCATTTATGTCGTCTTCAGGTGCAAGTTCACCACATTCGACTTTACGTTGAATCTGGAAGTCTATGACCTTAAGAAAACACGACTCATTACGGAAGGTTTAGTCTTTAGAACAGGACCAGATGAGCTCTTTTTCTATAAAGACTTCAAGAAAATTGAAATAAAAAACAATACATTATATGTATTGAATTTCCTACCTCGTCCCGTTTTTTCCTTTGACTTGAATAAACTACGAGATGGCATATATAATGTTGACTATCTCGGCGACGTAGCGAAGGAGAATAAGAATGATAATGATCTTATTAAAAGAATAACTTGGTAATCAAGAGCCGGGCAGAATGAGTATCTGTCCGGCTCTTTTAATTCGACTTAATGACACTCAGGAAAACCAGCTAAAAAGATTAATGCAATTGTAATCCGCCGTACTTTGAAGGAGTGTTGAATTGCTTGACGCTACTACTAAGTTTGGTACCATCAACACCATATTCGATATATGTACATTTATATTCGTACTCTTCTGAAAGATCGTTTGGAGCGATGTCATAGGCTATGCCCTTAAGGCGGTTCTTACCATCAAACATAAATTGAGCACATAATGTTCCCGATTTATAATAATTAATCCTATACAGCAGAAGCAAAGAACTGTTCATTATTACTTGAGTTCCATTCAGTTTTCCGTCAAGTAGCGTTTCATAAATACTAACGCCTGCTATATGATGGGACTGCTGAACCGTCACTCCGTGATCCTCATATTTCTTCCATTCACCGTAATCAAAACTTGTGTAGTCTATGAAGTTTTTATCGTGTAGCATTATCCCTGACCTTTTTAGATTTCCACTTGGATAAAAATAAAGACACTCACATTTCCACTTGTACTTATGTCCCGGATTTTCCGTTTCAATACCTGATGGAATGGGCAAATCGTTCGGCTCACTATTATAAGATAGTCGTAGCATTTGCCCGTTATCAAAAACTGCACTTAAAATTAATCTGTTATCTTTATGCACATCGAATCCCCAAAGTCCTAATCGCGTTATACTGCAATGCGTCCCAACATAATAATCGTCACGTTTTTCGACAGAAGTAGTATCTTCCTGAGCATAAGCATTAATGATACTACACCACATAATAAGTAAACCAAATAACCCTTTTTTCATATTTACCCACTTTAGAACACACAAATGTAAGAAATTATCCGTATCTTGCATATAGATTCGGAACGAAGTATCTACGCATCAAAAAAAACTAAATACTAAGAAATTTAAATTATTATGTTACATTTACTATTCTTATTGCTTGCATTGACCCCTAGTATGAATGTAGCACCCGAGAACAGAGGTTTCGGGGAATCTATCGAAACATTTTATAAAGACACTTCTTCTCAGCAGGAGTCAGTAATGTTTCCTTTACTATACTTGAGATACGATTCGACCAGCGGATATTATCTTCAATCCATAGAAAAGAAAGATTTTATCCCCATCGAATTCGACCTCTCGAATTGCAGGATGATAGTAGAGCAGCTAAGCCCTTATATGATGAAGGTTACCGTCCAAATCCAAGACACAGATCTTAGTAATAGTCACATATTTAGATTTGTAAATGGCCGATGGTATTTGACTACGATTATAGACGACAGTTTCTACGGCAGCAGTAGCAAAGATTAAATCTCATTATGTAATATGGCACTACTATTATCTACTTTTTTATCCGTACTCCTAGGAATACAGGCCACAAATAATTATGACGCCGAAGTATATTTAGGTAAATGCGTAGTGGTCTATAATATGATGAAGGACAAAGAACCGATGAATCTTGATGCAGTTTCCGACTTTGTACTTAATAGAATACCTAACGAAAACAATGCGGAATACGAAGAATGGAGAAGCGAATTATTGTTTTCCCTTTTTCTAAACTACCCACAGGAGATGGTTTCGTTTCTGTCATCCGTTCCATTCAAGCTGCGGAATGAAATCTATTACGAACTTCATTTTCCAGTAAACGATGGAATACCAATTACAGAACTTAGTGAAAAAATCCACTCCGAAGTCAAAGGATATGACGACATAAAAGAACAATTAGATATAGTGTTTTTATATGTAAAAAACTGTCACGGACCGAGAGACTTTAGTTTCCTCCAGGAAACCAACTAAAATCACGATAGGCCGGCTGAATTGACAGTCGGCCTTCGTTTTTCATTAATTATTCGTATCTTGCAAATGAGATTTTATTACACTTTGATTCATTATGAAGAAATACATCGGCATTATTCCTCTTTTCCTAACCTTCCTGGCGAGCCTCGTATTATGGATTTTCACTCATGAGGGAATGAGCTTCTTTCCCTTTTGGATTCTACCATTGATGGTCATCATAATATGGGGAATATTTGTAGCTATCAAAACGATTTCTCGTGGCGAATATAAAAAAACCTTACCAGGAAAAATAAAACTTGGTCTTGCCGTTTTGAATACCGCCCTAATCATATCCTTTATCTTAATACGTTTTCCTATGTATAAATGCGATGCATATAAAATGGCTAAGAAATACGAAAGAATAAAGGACGAACTGGAGAGCTTTACTTCATATTTGAATAATCAGTTAGAACGTAACATTGTATTAGAGTTCAATCGAACAGGCGTCGAGATGTTTTTTGTCGATGGCGAAGGCGGATATTATAAAAAAGATTTGAACGCAGAGAGAATCGATTCTCTCTGCCAATTGGCAGGCATTGATAAAAAAGCATTCAACTATATTAGGAAAGAGTTGAAAAATATCGGCTGCATAGGTATTAGAACTTACTTTCCTGACGCCTGCTGCTTCTGTTATAAAAGAGTCCTTTCCGGAATGTATTCATTTATGTTCCTCACGGATGATGCTAGCGAGAAGTGTATGAAAGAGCTTTCTGATGATCCACTATATATTCCATACGATGACAAATGCCTTTTCCAATATGGAGGAGGAGCCTTTGACCGATTATTAGGATGGCGTGAACAGGAAAAAGCAGATGCCCTCGAAAAGTTTAATCATAACGCAAAATGAGGACTTTAATTATCAGCTTATTATTCACTCTTTTAGGACTCAACCCTAATTACATCGGGCACTGCCTGCTGAATTCTCCTTCGGATGAGAAAGTTCCGTTGTATGAGGACGCAACCGGCAGCAAAATAATCGCCTATATAGTAAATGATGGATACTATGAAGACTATCCTGACCTTTATATCAAAGAGAAAAGGAACGGAAGAGTTCTTGTAGATGCCAAATATATAATATGGGATAAGCGATACCACGAAGATGAGTCCGGATGGTTAGACATTAACTACCTGGGAGTTTATTTTAACGAAGGTATCTTAACGAAGAATATATATGCAACCCCTTCCCGCGACTCAAAAATCGTTTTCAAAATCAAGCGTAATGACTTCGCTGCGGGAAAGTATGAGGTATACGACGTAGACAACTATTGGCTAAAAATAAAGGTTACCGGCACCGATGTTATAGGTTGGCTACCGCCTGAGTTTTCCGAAACGACTGCTGAAGAGGAGGACCCAGGTAGACTGCCTGTGATATTCATTAAAGCCGACAAACCTTTGAAGATTCCCATCTACGATAACGAGAGTGGCAACACGATTAAGGACGTCATATTTTATGATCCTCAATGGGTGATATCCCCACATATACAAGTCTTGAACTTGAACGAGGGTAGCGAAAGAGCACAGGGTTATATCTGCGATGGGAAAGGAATGGTAAATCTCAACGGATGGATAAATAAGAAGTACCTGGTAACATACTTGAATCCGGAATGCGAGAAGGTTAATGCTTATGATTCGTATGAAGGCGGAAGTATCTTGTTTGTAATCAACAATACGAAGAAATCAAAAGCCTATCCCGTCATCGAGACCGGCTATTTCGGTTGGGTAAAAATCCTCGACCCTAACAGCCACAAAAAAGGGTGGATATCTCCGAATTCCCGTTCCGAGGACACTAGTACTCTCAATAAATAAGCAGTATGATAAACTCACGAAAAGTATTTATTTCGAAAATAAAGTGGATAAGTCTAGTTTTATTTTGCATAGCACTTTTTTTGCCATTGTGCTACAAAATACCCATCTTATCCCCACACGATTTTCCGACTCAGATTTCGTTAGTGAAAACCTTATTGCGCTCTATTCTTTTATTCCTTCACGGAATAATGATTACACTTATTGGGTACTACGATATTGAGCATTTGATATTGGTTTTTGTCGTTCAATTGTATTACTTTTTCAAATGGGGAAAAAAGAAAATCGAAATATCAGATTTAGTAGTACTTGGAATTGCCTTTTTGCTATTATTGTTATTTAATTCTTACGATGCAGAAAGAGGGTAAGCCTCCGGTGAGGCACGTATAGTTTTATTTCGGAGCATTGCCACCCATGGA
>ERZ827168.439-NODE-439-length-69893-cov-5.566840_pt1 | contig 69893 bp, 39 predicted proteins | sample MGYA00519868_ERZ827168 | MGnify/ENA primary metagenome ERZ827168 (study PRJEB31778, sample SAMEA3449271) | human gut metagenome | biome: human gut; feature: human-associated habitat; material: faeces | place: United Kingdom | collected 2010/2012 ... | reverse complement strand
TTTTAAATCAAATTTGTATGATATAGTCTAATCTGCATGGTGACATGCAGCAGTCGAAAGACGGATGTAGATTAACGACCTACATTGAATATAAAATGAAATACGACTTATTAATCTTTTATCGGGATAATTTAATTGCTTCTAGTGGGACTGTTGGTGATTGGGTTGATTTACCTTTAATTCCTGCTGTATTAGGGGAGGAACTTGCAGATCGTTTACAAAAATGGCAAGCTTATAAAAAACAAGGTTTAGGTATTTTAGATTCTTCTCAAGAAGGAGCTGAAATTACTAATACTATGTTCAATGGATATGATGATACTGTAAAAGCTCAAAGTATTCAAGCAATTCAATTGGCTATACAGGCTGTAGAGATGCAAGCATCATCAATTACTGGAGTATTACCAGAAAGGCTAGCTCAATATGAACAAAGGGATGCTGTATCAAATGTTCAGTTAGGAGTTAAAATGTCGGGATTGTTGACTAAGCAATACTTTGAGGCAATGGACATTATGTACAAGGAAGCAAATTATGATATGTTAAATTTAGCTAAACTTGTGTTTCCAAATGGGCTACAAGGAACTATTATTTTAGGTAATAAGTATGCCAAAATATTTTCAGCTTTACCAGAACATTACACAGTTACTGATTTTGATATTCATATTGAAGACAGTTCAAAATCATTTAAAGATATGGAAACAGTTAAAGCTTTAAATATCGAGCTTATCAAAGCTGGCATGTCTGACCCAGAAATGGCAGTTAATATTGCTGTTGCTAATAGTATGACTGAATTAAAACGTTATGTTGATAAAGCAATGAGTATTAAGAAAAATGAAAACAATACTATCAGTCAGATGCAACAACAACTTCAACAATATCAACAAACTACACAAGAGCTACAAAAACAAAATCAAGACTTACAAAATCAACTTACTGAAGTACAAAATCAATTACAACATAATAATCAGTCTAAATTATTATTAGAACAACAAAAATTGATAATTGAGAAAGAAAAAGTACAAAATCAGAAAGAATATAACGATAAGTTAATTGATGCTAAACAGCAACAAGTACAAGCACAAATTGCTGAAGTATTTGATAGCAATCCGTATAATGATAAAATTAAACAAGTAGTATAATGGATAAAAACTTAATTATAGAACTTATTCAAGATAATAATTGTAACTTAACTATTATTGATAACACTAATTATAGTGACCTGGGTAATAGTTTATTAAATTATGTTACACTTGAACTTCTAATATATAATGAAGATACTAAACCATTATTGAATTCAATTAAAATATCTGAATTTACTAGCAATCGAGACTATTATTTACGTGATAGTACTATCTACCAATTAGATAGAGACGGGATATATTCTTATAATAAGTTTTTAATACCAAAGCTAGAACAGTTAGAAATTAGTAATAAATCAGGTTATTATAATATCAGTAATGAAGTATTTTATTACAATGATAAGATATATTTGGGTCCAATTAATGGAAAAGCTGAATACAATGTAAATGAGGCAATTAGTGTATCAACAGTTTCAACATATTCGTCATATATAAATAATGAAACTGGAAATATAGATATATTAGATTATATTACTACTGATAATAAGGGATCACAAACGTTTTTTGCTGAACAAAAGCTATTTAGTATTTGTAAACTGCAAAAATGTTTAATATCTTTGCAAAAGCGTATGTTATTAAACAATGCAAGATTATGTTCATTTGAAAAATGTAGTATTGACCAAATGCTAAAGGAGAGATGTGATTTCTTACTATGTGCAATATATACGCTAAATTATCTAATTTGTAACCAGAATTATGCAGAGGCTCAGAGAATTATAGATAATTTATCTACATGTGAAAATATATGTGCAGATGAATTAAATACTAATTATAATGGATGTGGCTGTGGATAATTTATATGACCATTTGTATAAACTGTTTACAACAGAATTATTAAATGTTAGTATTGGGTACTCATTTAATAATAAAAATTTAGATAAAATGACTAATCTTATCCATGTTATTAATTTAATTGAACATGGTAATTTACCTAGTAAAGACATAATCAAATTAATAGAATATTATAATGGGATCTAAAAAAAATATACTTCCTCTAGGTAACACAAATTCGTCAAACAAATGTGGGATTTTTAATTCTAGACAATATTACAAAGGAACTTCTTTTAAAATGTCTGGTGAATGAAAAGATGAAACTAATTATTTTAATGACGAATATATTGTTGATTTTGTTGCCTATAAAGGAGCCTTACTCTCATGCTCAAAGAGTCATTTATCTAGTGCAACAACAGAACCTGTTTTAATTAAAAATCCAGAAGGTGAAATTACAGGAATTCAGCCAAATGAATATTGAACATTTGTTTTAGCAGGTATCGAAGGCCCAGAAGGATCGGTATGAGAACCTTCTTATGAAGCATCTACAGGTAATCTGACTTGATCTTTAGTGTCTAATCCTAGTAATCCTGGTACTATGAATATCAGAGGTCCACAAGGGACTCCAGGAAAAGATGGCAAAGATGGTAATACTCCAGTTATTAGTGCAAAAAAAGATACTAATGGTTTATATTACTGGACTTTAAATGACCAATGACTACTAGCTTCAGATGGCCAAAAGGTTTTAGCTCAGGGCTTAACAGGAGCAACAGGCGCTCAAGGACAGCGGGGTGAACGAGGACTTCAAGGTAATACTCCTATATTAAAATCTGGTGCTAATGGAGTATTGCAAGTATCTTATGATGAAGGACAGCACTGAAGTACAATTGGAACAGTAAAAGGAGATAAAGGAGATCAAGGTAATCAGGGCCTTCCAGGTAAAAATGGTATTACACCTTTACTACGTATGCAAAATAATTTTTTGCAAGTATCTTATGATGGCCGTCAATGAACTACACTAGGAAATGTTGTAGGAGCTCAGGGGCTTAAAGGAGATAAAGGAGATCAAGGTAAAAGAGGTGAAGACGGTATAACTCCTGTCATGCGTGTACAGGATACTTTTTGGGAAGTATCTTATAATAAAGGAGAATCTTGGGAACTAGTCGGAAAAGCTATTGGACCTCAGGGAGTTCCTGGCAAAAGCCCCAAACTGCAAGTTTCTTGAGGAGATCCTGACAATCAATATGATGATCGGATTCTTTGAGGATATGATGGAATTCCAATTAGTGAGTGGACAACATTATGCTATTTAAGTGATTTAAGAGGCGATAGTATTGCTGAAGTTAATATTACTGATAAAGAAGGAGCTTTAGAGATTATTATGACATCTGGCCGAAGAATTATTTCAGTTGGTTCTGTATTACCTCGTTTTGTTGCTGGCACTATTGAAACTGTTGAATATGATCAGTTACCCCAGATAAGTATTGATAAAACAAATGCTCCTAGAGAGTGGGCTTTAGATTTAAAAGTACCAAAAGGTAAACCAGCCACGATAACAGTAGTTGAACAAGTAGACAAATTAGCTCCAGATGCTCAACCCTTTGTAACTGATTTAAATCCAAGTATAAGTGATGCTAATCTGAAATTTGGCATTCCTCAAGGTGAAAAGGGGGATCCAGGTGATCAGAATGTGTTTATTGGATGTTATACTCCAGTTGATACTACTCAAATTTGATATGATCCGTGTGACGATGCTATGGATCACTATTCTGCGAAAGATTTCTTATATGAATCTTATTTACTTACTACTGAAGATGCTGAAGTTGACGCTTTATCAAAATTAGATTTTGAGAAGGCTTTTGCCACTATTGGTATTAATTCTACAAGTGTTAAATTAGTATTTCTTCAGAATGAAAATCAGCTTCCAGATTTAAAAAGCTTAAGTGATTCTGAAATCAGAAAACTTATAGGAACTTTATATCTTATTCCTGAAGAAAATCCATCAGAAAATAATGGATATACAGAATACACAGTAATTGAAGATCCATCTTCTGGAGAATTTCATTGAGAGGTTTTGGGAACTAATAGTGTTAGTATTAATCTTGATGATTACTATACCAAAGACCAGACAAATGAAATGTTATCAAATAAAGTTGACTATTACAACAGTATCAATATAAAATTAGCTCATAATAGTTCATTATTTGGAACATTAGCAAATGATTCTGTAATTAGTATGATTCATATAGATGCTAGTAATAATCTAACTGTTGGTAGTAATAGTATACCTTTACAATTTCAGACTTCTGCACGTCCTATTATTAATTTATCAAGTGGTGATGAAAAGGTAGCATACTTATCCGAAGTAGAAAATTTACGTACTGAAGTAGAGAATATCAAACAAGCATTAACCGTTGTAAAAGTAACAGCATAATATGGGAACAATTAAAGAAATTAAAGCACTTGGAGTTGGTTTTGTAGGATTCTATGAAGGCAAAAGAGAAGCCTATCAAGCTGATAGTTATGTTGATAAATTATACTTTGCTTCAGATACAGGTGAGTTACTATTTAATAGTAAGTCGTATAGTGTAATTGTAGATGATTTATTAACTAGTGATTCTACTATCCATGCTTTAAGTGCTAATCAAGGAAAACAATTAAAATCCTTAATTGACAATATAGATTCTTCAGTTTCTGAAATTAGTTTATTTGCTTTAGCAAATACTGCAGGATATACTGGGACGGAAGAAGAATTAATTAATAAACTTAATACTGCTTATCTACCACTAACTGGTGGTACCTTAAGCGGATCATTAACATTAAGTTCTGGAGATATCTATCTATCTTCATCATTTTCATTAAAAGACTCCATAGGTGGTAATCTTATTGGAGTTTTATCTGATGATATTATAACTATTAATATTGGAAATACTAATAGTTCAACAATATTATATACTAAAGAAACTCTTTCTAGAAATAGCGGTTCTACAAGTTACGAAATTTTAGATAGAGGTAATTTTATTGCGGATACTGACTATGTGTCTCCTAGCAACTTAGGTTCTCAGCTTCTTAATTATTTACCTTTGGTTGGCGGGATGATGGTAGGTTCTATAGACCTTGGGGGGCAAAATATTAGAAATCAAGCACTCGATTTAGTTAAGTTAGAGCCAGAAAAAAACAATTTGTCATTTATATCTCCTACTAGTAGAGGAACTAGTAATAACTATAGTTTTCTTTTGTCGTCAGGAGAAGAAATTGGAGAAGTGTATGTAAAACTAAATGACGGTTCGCAATACAAAATGTATCATGCTTATAATTTTAAAGCGGATACAGACTATATCACCCCATTATATTTTACAACTCAAATAGCAAATTATCTACCACTAAGCGGCGGCACTTTAACAGGAAATGTTAATTTATCATACACTAGTAATAGTGATGCAGCTAGTATAACTGTGCTAGATACTACTGCAAGTAAGTCTTATAATGTTGTTTCTTATTCTGGAACGTTAAATATTGCTGATGTAGCTAGACCTACTATTATTAGATCTCAAGTAGCATTACGTAGAGAAACAGGTTATTCAAAGTATAAAATATATGATGAGAATTCATTTGTTGCTGATGAAGACTATGTAACTCCTAGCAAATTAACAACTGATTTAAGTAATTATTTACTTCTGGCAGGAGGAGAGATAACTGGAGATATTAAAGTACCAGGTATTCAAACTAATAATATTTATTATACTACTGATACTGGAGATAAATCTGATGCTTGATTAAGTATTGATGATACAACTACAAAGATCGGACTGCCTACTCATTCAACTAACATAATTGGAGAATCTGTTACAGCTAATGGTAATGTGATCTATACTACCGCAAATTTAACAGACCAAGTTGTTAATAACAAGTTATTAACAGGATTGACTACAGCTGGATCAGTTCAGGAAATAGTTGCTACTGATAGTATTGTTGGGGCATTTGGTAAACTTAAATATCATTTATCTCAAATTTATACTAAAGAAGAAGTTGACAACTTGTTGTCAGGTATTCTAAAATATAAGGGTACTAAACAAACTTATAATGAGTTACCACAAACGGATAACAAAATTGGAGATGTATGGACTGTAGTCAGTTCAAATAATACTTATCCAGATAGTTCAGAATTTGTTTGAAATGGCACAGTATGGGAATATCTAGGTAGTATATTTCAACTTACTAAAGAATCTGTTGAGGCGGTTTTAACTGGTAATATTACAAGTCATACTCATAGCTATCTACCACTAACTGGTGGTGATGTGACTGGCGCAGTAACTGTAGCAGAAGGTGTCGAAACGTCTGTATTACATGTTACAGAAGGAGGTGCTATTTTCTTTACAGATGAAAATAGCAATATGTCGACACTTCAAGTTTTAGCAAGTAATCCAGAAAATAAAAAACTAATATATACCCCAACTTCTGGAGGTCAATCAGGCGTTATTCTCCATTCACTAAATTTTGTTGCAGGTACAGACTATGTTACTCCTTCTGAGTTAACTACATCGTTAGGTAATTATCTACCATTAACTGGAGGCAGATTATCAGGTGAACTAACATCTAGTTCTTCTATTAAAGGCACTGGTTATTTAGGTGTAGCTGCTACTGCCTTCCCACAAATACAATTTCAAAATACTGGTAGTGCTAATTATACTAGTTTACTATTTACAAATATATTATCTGGTAATGCAAAATCGTTAATCTTTAGACCTGATAGTACTGAAAGCTCTGTGGATGCTGTCATCTATCATTCTCAAAACTTCGTGTCTGGAGTAAATTATGTGGCGCCAAGTACATTAGATAATTATGTAGATTTAACATCTACTCAAATAATATCTGGATATAAAGTGTTCTCTGGAGTTCCAATGTTTGGGCAAAAGAGTTCTACTACTTTTAATACTACAGGTATTATATCAGATAGTAATGATCCATCTATTTTATGTTTTAGATTAGGTAGTGGAGATGGAAACAGTATTTGGAGGTTACAACAAGAAGCAAATGAAACTATCTTATTAGGTATACAAGGAAGAAAGGCAATGAAGATTACTTCTAATGCATCTAATATTAATATCACTGCTGATAACTTTATTGGCCACCTAACAGGAAATGCAGATTCCGCTACAATGGCAACTTCTCTTGATCCTACTAAAACTTATACTGCTGTTAACTTTAGTACTTCTGATATTAGATTAAAAACTAATATTACAAGTATTCCTGCAGAAACTATTACTAGAGCTTTACAAGCTATTAGTTTAAACAAATCATTTAATTATAAAGTTAGTGGAGTTAGGGGATATAGTCCTATTGCTCAGGAATTAGAAGAACTAATGCCAGAATTAGTATATACAAATGAGGATGATATAAAAGGGGTAAATAATATTGCATTATTACATTTACAGATTCAAGGTTTATTAAAAAAAGTAGAGAAATTAGAAACCTTAATTCACATTAAATAACTATCAAAAAAACTAATAACATGGCAAATTTGAATGTGATAGTTAATAATATGTTGCCAACAACAGCTTCTAGTTATGCATATTTTACCACTGGTATTAGTAATTTAAAACCAAATACTACTTATACCGTATACTTGTGTGCAAAATGTTCTCAAGCTTTAAGAGATGCGAATAGATATTTTGTACATTATGTGTATGGATCTAAGACCACAGGAGAGTGAGAGTGACAACATCCTACATATTGTTATAGTACTGAGCCAACTGTTGTAAGGTCTACATTTACTACATCAAGTAACGTTATTGCTATAAATGGTGTAGGATGTTATAACTTTCCTGCATTATCTTCAGCTCCAGAGGAGCAAAACTCCACTTGTTATTGATATAAAGTTATAGAGGGAGACGTTGATGTAGAAGTTGGAAGAGGATTTAGTTTAACGGATGTTCTTAACACATGTTCTGCTATTGGTTATAATAATATATATGGAACAACTCCTATATCTATTGCTGATTTAAACCAATTTAACTTGTCAGTAGATGGCGCTGTTGAATACGACACAACTAAATTTGGATTTCCAACATTTCATATTAAAAAAATGGGAGGTAATTGTGGTATGAGCACTTCAAAGTATCAGAATACTCCTATTACAGTATCATGAGACGCATATGTAGAATCAGATACTGTATTTATTTCTCCATTTAATAGTTATATTAATGGCAGTGTCATCGAACAGGATTTAGAGTTATCAACAGCTAAGGATAGAATAAATAAATGAGTTAGACTATACGCAACAGGTACTAGTGGATCAGCTATACTTTTCTATGTAAATGGTTTAGTGGATTGTTGAATTAAAAATATTAAGATTAGTATTAATAAACAATATCTAGACTCTGCTCCAGGGTATAGCGCTAATTCACAGGAATGGACAGGTTTATCTGGAGATGACATTAATGGAGTATGTCAGGTTGCTTCTCCATTAGAACTTACTAATTTTTTACTAGCTCAGCAGCATATAAGACATCTTAGATTCTTTAATGGGAATAATGTATTAGATGGCTCTTTTGGATATGTTGGCACCAGTTGACCTAGTGGTTGATCTGCTAATGGCGGAACTAGTAGTTTAGTATCTGATATAGAAAAGTCTTATATGGGTTTTCCTAGTATACAAACTATATTGGGAGTAGGAATAGCTTATAATGGATGAATTCAAATTACTCCTGGAGAACCGTATACTACAATGTGTTTAATGTATACAGAAGGTGAAGTTAATCCTAACAATTCTAATAATATACCTATTCATGCATGATTTAGTAAAAATGGGACTACTAATGACGGCTCCGCTACTTATATAGACTGGTCACAACATTGACCTGGAGGATCTTGAAAATGAGGATATACTACATGAATTCCTGATAGTGAGACTAACTATATAAGACCATATATATATTATGGTGTTGATAATGCATCTGATGCAACTACTGCATATATCCAAGCCGTGATGATTGTTAAAGGTCCTGTAGATTCTTTTAAACATTTAGCTGCTTGAATTGGTTATAGATACCCTATATCAACTCTTTCTAATCATTCTAGTGGTACGCAATTACGTTATTTATATAGCGATGGTGCTCTAGATCCTTGGATCACAATTGATAGTGGTGGAACTACTGGTAATTCATTACTAACAACTAGTTATAGTAATTGAGAATATAATGATACTACTCGGTCAAGATCAATTATGGCTTTCTTTGATGATGGAGGGTTAGATATTGATTCTCAAGAAGAATTAGCTGAGACTGAAATTGAATATGGAGACTGAAAGTATGAAGGTGGTAATATTAGTCGTACTAGAGAGGTAACTATTAAATATACTTATCCTGATGAAACAAAAGTTGAACACACTTCAGAAACAGAATATGGTAAAATTGAATATGGAGACTGAAAGTATGATAATATAAATAGAACGAGGTCTATCAGTTATATATATTATGATATTACTAAATCTGGAGGTTGATCAACAGAGACTGCTGACTTGAAAGAGTTAGTAGCTTCAACAACATATGTTGATAAATACAGAACAAACTTAGTTAATAACGGTCCTACCTGAATAGATTCAAACGGTGACAGAAAAACAGTTATTATAACTGGAAATTATATTTTTTATGATGATACTCATGTAAATAGAGATTTGACTAATGTTTGTGAATATATATATATAACAAAAGATATAATAAAGGTAGTCTTCCAAACAACTGAACTTCAGTTTAATATATCTGACTTAAATAAATAATTATGGCTATGGATTTAAAATCAGCATATGGACTTAATGGTAGTGGAGTAGGGTGTGTAGTTTACACTCCTACTCTTACTATATCTGAAGCAACACATGCTTGAGATAATAGAGGATTAGCTCAAGATCTTATTGTAGGGAAACATTATAAAGTAACAATAGATAACTTTCAATATATTAAGGGAGATCAGAAGGGATTTACTATTAGAGAATACAATTATGATACTGGTTATATTGGAGATGCTTGAAATATTACGAGTGAGCCAGGACCAGTAACCTTAGATATTCCATATCTTCATGGCCCTGACTTATTAATATATAATGGGATTATGGGAGATACTATAGGTAATAGTATGTCTTTTACTAATATAAGAGTTTTTGTAGTAGAGGATATTGGAGGAAACCTATTACCAAATTCTGGAGGGGTTAGTTATTCCAACTATTTATGATCAAATAGTAATGTTGTTGTTAAATATCAGTTATCTGGAAATACTTCTTATCCTGAATTAAAGGTTACACATTCAGGTTCTGGTGTTTGAGGAATATATTATAATGTTTCTAATTCAATAGGTTATTATGATAACAGATTAGTAAAAGCAGGATCAATTTATAATGTATCTTTTCAAATTTGAACCGATTCTGCAATTACAGCAATTGGTAGACCTTTTTCAGAGTTATCTCCTACAGATTATGGATCTGACTTAACTGTAACGCCTCAAGTTTGAAAGAATTGTTGATATGTGGCTAAACCAAGTGCATCTGGGAATATGACTTTTTATGTAAATTCTAATACTAATTCTACATTCTATATTAGAAACATAAGAGTTACAGAATGTACAGAGAATGATACTTATTATATGGCCTGAATCCCAAGTTATGATTCTCATGAACTAAATACTAAATTACCTGATGTATATGAAACTTCTTCTTTATTAGATATACATAATCGACCAAGAGATACTTATCATTTTCAACCTAACTGTAGATTACCATCTACATTAACTAAGATAGGATGACCTTTAGGTGGTGATATGAAATCTGGCATACAAGTATTAGAAAACTCGGCATCTACAGAAAATTATCGCTGTTCGAGCTACTTTAACATGCCTGCTGGTACTAATTATCAAGTATCTTTTTGAGCTAAATGTTCTAGTAATTTAAAAAATGCAGATGTTTTTGTACTTCCAGATAACTATCAAGGAGAAGGTTTAAATACTGTTACATTTCCTGTTAATTGTAGATGACAGTTCTTTAGGTATATTTTCACTTCTCCTAGTACATGGGTAAGTCCTGTTAGAATAAGATTTGATAATAATGGTAGTACTAATGGTAGTAAAGCTTCTCTTTGGTTTAAAGGATTTAATATAACTACAGACTCTGACACTTCTAATAGTTTAAAAGACTGGGAAGGTTATAAATATCAGATAGCAACATATATAGACACTAGTACAGGTGAATGGGTATATGATGGAACAACTAGAACTCGAGAAGTTTATGATAGAGCAAATATATTATGAAGTGATTCTAGTTCATCTGGTTGAATTGATTTTGGTACAACAACAGAAACTGAAACTGCAGTACTCTCAAGTTTATCACTAATTAGTAATTCTTCTAATATGCCAACAAGTGGTACAGGTGCTAATAGTGGAGCATGAGTAAAAGCAAACGGTGGGGTTTGTACAGTTAAAGTTATGGCAAATTATAAGTTTAATGATGAGGAAACTGTTGCAGTAGATGTAACAGATGACTGTACATACTCTTATACATCTAATGGAACTGGAACTTGAGATAGTACTAATCACACAATGACGATTCCAAGTGCAGGTACTACTATTACAGATAACACATATACAAATATAGTTTATGTTACCTATAATGGAATAACAAGAGAAGATTTAAATTTTGGTAGGCAAGCTAACGCAGTTACTTCTGTTAGCACACCAACAGGCGGAACTTTAACTGCTGCTGCAATTCCAGCATCTGGTGGTACTATTAACTCGGGTACAGTTGGTGGAACAGTATCTCAAACTAGAACATTTACATCAGGAGCTACAGATGTATATTCAGTTAGCACACCAACAGGCGGAACTTTTAACTCTGTGACTGCATCTAATTTAGGTACAACGATTAAAAATTCTACTGTAGTAGGTACATTGACTTATACTTATACTCTTAATGGAAAAACTGGTACTATTGGTACAACTATAGCTCAACAAGGGAATTTTGTAGTGAGTTTAGCTATTACTGGTGGGGCTCTATCATATAATACTATTGCTGCTAAAGGAGGTGATGGTCTACCTACTGTTAGTACTCAGACTGTAACTTATACTTTTACTAGTGGTTCTACATCAACAACTGCTCCATCATCAACTTATGGTACCTATTCATTCTCAGTTGTATATTCATGGGAAACTACTGCTCAGAATGGATTTACGTTACATACTGATAGTAATGGTAAGACTACTGGTATAGTAATGGCTCCTTCATATGGTACTACAGTAGGAAATGCCCGATCATCAGGTACTATAGTAAGAACTGGAACTGGCATATGAACTCCAACGTCAGCATATAATGGTCAAGGAACTAAGACTGCAACTACTGTTCTAAAAGCAACTTGTACACAAAGTGGGAATTATGTGACTGGGTTATCATTATCAGGAGGTACATTTAGTTATGCTAACATCAGTGCAGGATCAACTAGTGCTAATCCGACATTAAACTCGCCAGTAGCTACTTTTACATTCACGAGTGGAAGTACATCAACGACTACTCCATCAACTACATATGGCACTTTAACTACTACACAAAGTTATAGTCTATCAGCCAGTCAGAACGGATTTACAGCAGTGAATAGTTCTAATGGCACTTTAACTGCTACTAGTTATGGTACAACTGTAGGATCAGCTAGGACTTCTGGAACTGTTACAAGAAAGATAACTTCAACTTGAACTCCAACAGCTTCATATAACAGTGCTGGTACAAAAACAGCAACTATATCAACGACCGCTACTTGTACTCAGAATGCTAATACTACAACAAGTATCACTTATGGAACTCCAAGTATAACTTTCTCATATGGTACTATTGCTGCGAGTGGAGGTACAGTAAATCCGTCATTATCATACTCTCAGTCGAGGACTCAGAATTACACATCAGGCGCAACTAGTACATTAACTGCAGTAACTACAGGTGCTTCAGTAAGCTATGCTAAAGTGTCTGGGAATGGAACGGTGAATACTTCTACAGGTGCTGTAACTGCATCTTCAAGAGGTACTACAGTTGATACTGCTAACACCACTGCAGCTACAGTTAGAGTTACTGTTACTTTGAATAGTAAATCTGCTACTAAAGATGCTTCTGCAGCTCAGATTAGGAATCAAGCAACAAGTATCACTTATGGAACTCCTTCGGTATCTGTAACTTGTGCAGACGTACCAGCAAGTGGTGGTTCTGTAACTAGTGGAACAGTAACCTATTCACAGTCTAGAACACAGAATTACACATCTGGATCTACTTCGACATTAAGTGCTCTAACTAGTGGAGGTACAGTAGCATGAAGTGGAGGTGCTAGTAATATAGCTTCTTTAGGTACTACAGAAAAGGCTAGAACTGCTGTTGGTAGTGCGCTAAAGGCAACAGTAACCTTAAATAGCAAATCTGGAACAGGACAAACTACAGTTTATCAACAAGCTAATACATGATATGATAAAAGACTTGTATTGTCAGGTGTGTCTTCTGTAAGTGCAGCAGGTGCAAATTTATCTTATAAGTCTACAGTATATAGAGGATATACATCAGGATCAGAATTAGCAGTTGGAGATACTTATGGCAACGTAACTTCAAATCAAAGCTGAGCAACTGCTTCAGGATTAAGTATAATAGTATCTAGTAGAGGTACTACTGTAGGAGAAGCTAGAAGTGCAACTATACAATCAACTTATGCAGGTTTGAAATCAAATTCTATAACTCTTACTCAAGAAGCTAATAAACAAGTAAGTTCCTCTGATAGTGGTGGAGTAACTACATATGGGAATGTTACTGTAGGTGCTATTTCTAATAAAACCATTCCCGCATCAGGTGGGTCAGCAACTGCTACAGCTGGAAATGGATCTCAAACATGAAGTAAAACTGCTGTTATAAGAACTTATAAGTATACATCTGGATCTACTTCACAAACAACAGTTACCGCTGCCACTAATGGCACAAACGCGGTAGCTCCTAATGTAAGTTCTAAAACAGGAACAGCTTCCTCAAAAGGCACTGTTATATCTAATCAAACTACAGTAGCGAGTCAACAAGTAACTTGATCAGCAAACGGTAAATCAGCTTCAGCGTGAATGTATGTTTATCAGGCAGCAAATGCAATTACTAGTACTAGTGGGAGTGTATCTCTAAGTTATACGCCTTCAAGAATAGACTATACTGGTGGTTCTGCCTATCCAAATTTAAGTGTTACGGCTATTAGTAAATTTACTTCAGGTTCTTCTAAATCCAGAACGTTATCATCAAGTGAGTATTCTGCTACTTATGGTGGTGCAGCTAATTCGTATGGTACAATAACGGCTAGTAGAAATAGTGGATCTGAGAGATCATTTACAGCCACAGTTACAGTAACCTCAAATGCTACTGCATAACTAATAAAATTTTAATTATGAAAATACTACTATGAACTGCTTCTGGATCAAGTACTGTTACTCAAAATTCTGGTTATGATACAATACTGTTTACAAAACATCCAGAACCTGTTAAAATAACATATACTTCTATACAAACTTTACCCTCAACTAGAGGAAATAACTTATATTCTACTAATCAAGTATCTATATTATCAGTAACTCTATTATTAGGAATATTGGTTTTTAAAAAATGTTTAAAGTATAGTAAAATTTTTGGTTTTTAATTTTAAAATATAAATGAATAATTTTTTTATAAGCCAAAATCAATCAATGGCATTCTTAGAAATTACTCCCTCCTTGATTTTTGTTGCTCAAGGAGAGAGTAAGATCTTATCAATTGATTGTAAGAGATTTCAAAGATGAGCACTTAGTGGGTTACCTAGTGGATGGTCAGCTTCTAGTACAAGTGGTAAAGGACCTACTCAAATAACTATAACTGCTCCTAATAATACTAGTTTGTCTTCAATTGTTAAGCAGATAACTGTTATATCTGGATCTAAAACTCAAACTTGTAATTTAACACAAGCGGCTGGTTATTATACATATGCGAATCCAGTAATTACAATTACTTATTCTGATATACCTGCAAGTGGTGGTTCTGTAACTCCTACTTATTCTTTTACTCAAACATATGGATGAAATGGTGTAGATTCGGGAGTTGGGACGATTGTTACTAATGGTAATTGGTCATTTGAAAATGCTACTAACACTACAACAGGAGCAGTAACTGCTGCTAGCTTAGGTACTACTGAGAAAGAAAGAACAGTTGTTGCTGAAGTAAATGCAAAAGTTACTTCACACAACAAATCATCTATAAAAGCTATAGACGTGTGACAACAAGCTAATACAGCTGAATATGCTATACCTGTTGTAAGTATTAGTTATGCTACTATACCTGCATCTGGTGGAACAGTCAATCCAACAAGTAGCTTTACTCAAAAAGTAACCTATACATCTACAGACTCTAATATCATCTCCTCTGGAGGAACTTGAAGTTATAGTGGTACTAATGTTAACACTACAACAGGAGCAGTAACTGCTGCTAGCTTAGGTACTACTGAGAAGACTACAACTACTAAGATTACTACTGCTACTGCAAAAGTACGTAGTCATAATTTAGAAGCTACTAGTAGTGTAGATGTATATCAAAATCCGAATAATGTATCTTCAAGAGTTGTAGTGATCAAGTGAACAAGTAATAATGGAGTCTCAAGATTATTAGCTCCATCTGGGGAATCAGATACTGTTAAATTTTTTGTTACTGAGACTTTTGATTCTGGCTCAACAGGCTCTGAATTTAATCCTACTTCTAATTGCAGTATTACTTTAAGTAATTCAACTGGATTTACTGTTTCTGGATTAACAGTTAGTGTGCCAAACAGAGGCACTACAGAAACTCCTGTTTATACTACTAATGTCACTGGTATATATAGAGGTACACAAGCTTCTTCTACAATTAGTATTATAGGCGGTGCTAATACCAAAACCTATGGAACTCCAACTGGTAAAGTATTAGGTGTGGCAGATATCCCTGCGAAAGGAGGAACTGTATCTCAAGGAGCTGTAGTTGGGACTATTACTCAGCCTATTACTTGAACTTCAGGATCTCCTGATTCTGTAACTAATCCTACTATAGATGAATCTAATTATTCTGATCCTATAACAGCTCCAAGTAAAGGCACTACTATTTCTGATCGAACTGTAGTTGGAACTTTAACTTATTCTTATAAATGTAATGGACAATGAGGTACAGCTTCTGCAACAGTTTATCAACAGGCTAATAGTATTAAAAGTTATAGTTTAATTTATATGGTATTAACCTATAATAATGATACACCTTTTGCTGTTTCTGGAGAAACAAGATCTCCTAACTTAGACTACGACTTTTATGAATATTATACAAGTGACGAATCAAAAACAATTACTACAGGAGCCACACTAACATATTCAGTAACTGGAACAGGATTTACTATTAATCCAACTACAGGAGCTTTAACAGCTACTGCTAATACGGGAAGTACAACTAGATCAGCAACGGCAACAGTTAAAGCCGAATTTAGTACTGGCGATTATTGGTATGCTAATTCTGCAGTAACTCAAGCAGCAAGAACAGTTAGTAGTTATGAAAACGTAGCGATTAACATATATAGTTATAATGATATTCCATATACTGGAGGGTCTGTAAGTTATGTTAGTGATGTTACATATGATATTGTATATAATGATGGGTCAAGAGTTGAAGATAATCACAGCCTTCCACCAGGATATCATACTGAGTTTAGTATGGTAGATTCTAATTTTAGTATCAATACTTCAACTGGTGTTGTGTCTGTAGGAGCAAATACTAGTTCATCATCTAGAAGTGCTACAGCATATATGTATATTAAAAATGGCTCGCAGCATATTACATATGCTTCTACTATAGTTAGACAGAATGGAATCCCATCAAATCCTACAATTACATTAACTTGTTCGTATGATGCCCAAAATGGATCATTTACTGTTTTTGCTGACGCAGCTGTACGAGATAATATATCGTTAACTATGACATATTATGATGTAGATGGTCGTGGGGCAGATGTATCAGGTTATGGTATGAATATAGGAGATACATCAATATCTGGACTTATGGGCGGACCAACTTACCCATATGGAGGAATATTCCAAGTTAATGATGATTCTAGTGGAAGTGTACAAGCTATAAATGCGACATATACTTGAACCCCCCCCCAATAAGAATCAGTTAATAAATACAGAAAGTATAAGCTTATTAAACAATAATAAAATGAGTGTAAAACATTACGATTCAGAACAAAAAAAATGGGTTATCTTCCCTGGAACTGTAGGAGCTCCAGGGAAAGATGCCTATACAATTGCACAAGAAAATGGATATGAAGGTACAAAAGAGGATTATACTCAAGCTTTAGTTGATCTGCCAGTAGTACTTGATAAAATTAGAAATGCTGATACGGCACCTACTCAGAATAGTGAGAATCTAGTAATTTCAGGAGGTACCTGAAATGCTATCAATGAAGTAAATACTTCTTTAAACACTAAAATTACTGAAACTCAAAATGAACTTGATTCAAAAATTAATCAACACATTTCAGATGTAGATTCGGATCTAGAAGCTTTAGAGACTAAATTACAGACTAACATTAATAATAATTATAATACATTATCGGCTAAAGATTCTGAGCTTGAGAGTAAACTAAATAGTCTAGTAGATCTTCATTTTGAAGTAGTATCTGAGTTACCATCTAGTGGAAAAACAAATATTATTTATTTAGTTCCTAAAGAATCAACAGGTGTTGAAACTAGAAATGTGTACGAAGAGTGAATTTACGTTTTGGTAGATGGAGAATTAAAATGAGAGCTGTTAGGTTTAACAGATATTGATTTAACTCCTTATTTAAAAATCACAGATTATAATACTAGTAGTACACAAATGAAAACGGAACTTGAACAGCAGATTACAAATCTTAGTTCAAGTCAAGGAGCAGATATAGCTGAGCTACAAACAGAACAAGCGAATACAATTAGTTCTATAACTAATACTATTAAATCTCTTTCAGTAAAGAGAGAGAAGCCTGATGGTCAATCTCAAGTCATATTAGATAATAATAACTGACAATGAGGTCAGACAATTCCTCAAATCAATATTCCAACTTACTCTCCTAATGAATTTTCATTAACAATTACTGCAAATAAAAATAATACCAACTATAATGGAGTAAGTGCTATTTCATTAAATTTAGATAATATTTATTCTAAAAATTTAAAAACAGTTGATACTCCAGGTAAACCTGGTATTTATGTAAATACAACTGCAAGTAATATTACTATTACTAACGCTGTAACAGATGAAGACTCAAATGCTATAGTAGTTACAAAAGGGGACTGTATTGTCACACTTCCAACAGGAAGCTGTGCTATTGATGAAATTGATCAAGTTATAGGAACCGCTTCTCAACAAAAAATATATTGTATTCAAAAGATTTCAACTAAAGTTTATATTAATTGTGCATTATATAATACAGTTAGTTAATGATGTTAGATATAATTAAGAACTTATTGTTGAAGATTATTGACGATATTGATCAAGGTAATTCTAACATGACATTCTTCAGCAGTCATGAAATAATTGATACTTTAAATCGAGTTACAAATAAAAATGAGAAATTTAGTAAGTATCAAGCCTGTAATTACTTGGGAATCAGTAGAGCTACATTTGATAATTATGTATGTGAAGGCAAGATTCCTAAAGGATTGAAACAACCAGGTTTTAAAGAATTGTTTTGGTTGAAACGTGATTTGGATGAAATTAAAGAAAAGTTACAAAAGAAATAGTAACAAAGTACTAAATAGTAATACTTAGAATCCTCTTAGAGTCAAGGCTTTAAGAGGATTTTTTGTTTTTATTAGTAACGTTATGTTTCTGGGCACGTGAGAGTTAATTTTGTACTGTTGATCAACAAAAATTAATGTTTAATTATTTAGTATTTTTAAATATGGCAGAAGAAAAAACTTATGTGTTTGGAGACACTACTGGTAACAACGGATTATTATCATTACTTGGTCCTCTAATGCAACAGAGAGGAATCGATCCTAGTGTATTGTTAGCCATGCGTAATAACGAAGGTGGCTTTGGAGAAGGTGGTTGATTTATTTGGGTTATTTTCTTATTCTTCCTCATGGGTTGAGGCGGAAATGGTTTCGGTGGAAACCGTGGTTTAGCTAATGAAATTAATAACGATTACGGTAGAGATATGTTACTTCAAGCAATTAATGGTAATGGAAATGCTATTGGTCAGTTAGCTACTACACTTAACTGTGATGTAAATGCTATTCAGACTGCAATAAATGCTGTTCAAAGTCAGATTCAGTCAGTAGGTAACCAGGTTGGTATGAGTGGTCAGCAGATCATTAATGCTATTCAAGCTGGTAATTGTCAATTAGCTTCTCAGTTAGCTTCGTGCTGCTGCGATGTTCGTGAGGCAATTACTAAACAGGGTTATGATAATCAATTAGCTACATTAAATCAGACAAATGTATTAGGTAGTAAAATTGACCAGCAAACAACTCTGATTAATGATAAGTTCTGTCAATTGGAAATGCGTGAAATGCAAAGTAAAATTGATGCACTTCGTGAGGACAAGTCAGCTTTGATTAACCAACTGAGTCAAGAACACCAGACTAATGCAATTCAGGCATACCAAGCACAGACAATTGCTCCAGTTAATGCTGCTTTAACAGCTTTACAAAGAGAAGTAGATAGTATTAAATGTAAACTTCCTGAATCAGTATCAGTACCATATTCGCCAGTTGTTGGAGTTCCTACCTGTGTTGCTGCACAGTATGGTATAAACGCTCTAGGCTACGGCTTTTATGGAAATGGTAACTATTGGGGTTAATAAAATTTTATAATTATGGCAATATATCCTTTTCAGTTTGTTAATACACGCGGTATTCCTACAATTGAGTCTACTGGAGTGTCTGTAACTACAGATGCTGTAACATTTAGTTTTAAAAATGGCGCAGGGCGTAATACTCCATTTAGAGGGTTATTGCTTGTAAAAATTAATCAAGAAATCCCATCTGGTACTACAACAACGCTTCCTATTAGATTTACTTCAGAAATTGGAGGTACAAATAGTGTAACTACTTTTAATGGAGCAAATCTTACAGTAGCTGGATTACCTGGAACAGGAGTCTATCTATTTTATTATGACAGATTAACCGATGTTTTACAAGTAATGACATTATAATATGTTTCAATCACTTAGACCCAATAATATAGTATACATTTTACATAAGGATAAGGCAGTTTTGGAAACAGGCTCGGTAGTTAGTGTATCGATGCCTGTTCCAAAATACCCTGTTCAACCTATGTTTGGACAGCCCCAAGAGATGGTAGTAGACCTAGTAGTAAAGATAAACAATCAAGATATAACTTATCAAAAACTTCCTGCGACTTTAGATATTGCAGACTTTGGTAATAGTTCTGTAGTACTCTCTGATAGTCGAGAAGCTATGAATGCTGAAATTACTAGTCTAAAACAAAAGAGTATGACAATTCTCAATAGTTTAGATTTTCACAAAGATATGATTGCTAATTGTGATCGTATTTTATCAGAATTAAATCCTGAATTTGCTGAAAAACAGCAACAACAGATAGAGATTAACACTTTAAAAACTCAAGTAGGAGAGATGTCCAAAAATATTACTGAATTAATGGATCTAAATAAGAAACTGATGTTACAATTAAAAAAGGAATAAACATGAGAGTTTGGGAAATCAGAGAAGGTCAGGACAAAGGTCCTGATAGAATGGGTATGCGGCATAACCCAGAAGAAATTGAAAAAATAGAAAAAGAAGCCTACGAATGTGGGTTTGAGGACGGTTACGAAAAAGCTATGGAAGAAATGGAGTCTAGATCTAATTATAGATCAGGATATCGTTCTTCTTATAGAATGGGTCAACGTGGTGGAGGTCGATAAATGAAACGTAATAGGTTAGATATTAAGGATAAAATGCCAACAGGTATGGAAGAATATTTAGCCCTAAATGGTTGGCATTTTAACAAAAAATTATGTATCTGAGCTATTAAAAATATGCGATCTGTAACTTTAGGAACACCAGACCATAAAGTGCCCATAACACCTAAAGAAGAAATACAACAGCTATTTGAACGTCATCATATTACTGTAGAAAACTGTGTCGGTTATGATGTAATGTTTGTATTTCATATGGCTAAATCGGATTATTGGAACTCATCTATTACAGACGAACGTCAACTTTTACAATATGTAAAAGATTATATTGATGATTGTGATGGATATGATGGATTACCTATGACCCGATTTTATGCAGATTGTATTGGTTCAGGAACTCCAATAATGTGAGAAGACATGATTTAATATGATTGTACAAAACTTTTACCTTGAGGATTGAGATTGGTATGTATTAGTATATTATGCTGTTACGACCTATTATGTGGATGAAATTTTAGAGGAACTAAAATTAATAAATTGTAGTGCATCAGAATTAAAGAAAGCAGAAAAAGTATTAAAAACAGGTGGCTACAATGTAGGATTAACATATTCTAGTTTTGAACATCGTTGTTCAATTGTAGTAATTGGACTTACCACCTCTGCAGATGAGTTTCAAAATACTTTTGATCATGAAAAAGGACATTTAGCAGCTCATATCAAAGATGCCTGTAATTTAGATGCAGAAGGAGAAGAATATCAATACTTAACGGGAGAAGTTGGACAAAAGATGTTTAAAATAGCTAAAAGATTTTTATGTGATGATTGTAGAAGTAAGTATTTACTTATTGCAAATAGATTATAATATTTAGATAATGCCGCAATAAAATGCGGCATTTTTTGTTTTTATATAAGTTTATGATTATCTTTGCATCAAAAGATTTTTTAATTTAAATATGAACTAATATGAAACTAAATGTAGCAACGCGTTTAACGCTTTTAATGAGTTTACCTGAACAGGGTACAGTAACAGAAATGATTTCAAAAAGAAATGTAAGAAAAAAGATTGATTTTTCAAGTGATGAAGTTGAAGCTATTAAATTAACTACAGGAGAAGGTAAGGTTTCTTGGTCACCAAAAGCAAAACCAGTTGAAATTGAATTTTCAGCTTCCGAGTGTGCGTTTCTAAAATCTATTATTGATCGTCTAGATAAAGCTGGACAAATTACTGATAATTTATTAGATTTTGTAGAACAACTAAATGAAATCATTGATAATAAATCAACAAATTAAATATAAAATAGTTCTTCATGGGAACTTTATCTAATAGTACCAAGGTAGGTAGTAAAAAAGATACTTTAGTATTACAAACTTCGGGAAGAGTATATGTTAATGTTGGGAGTAGATATTATCCTTTAAGCTTTAATAATGATTCTGCAAATAATGAAGAAGAAAATGAGACTCTAACAACTTCTTCTCAAATCATTTTTCTAGATGATGATAATATATCATCATTAGATTATCCTGGAGATAATTATCTAATTATTACTGCTTCTGGTTCATTTTATAAGACAGAAGGTAACAATTATCTATTAATTCCTATTAATATAACTGACTCACTAGAGTTCAATAGTCCTATTACAATTACTACCGAATCATCTCAACCTCCATTTTATATAAATTCTAATGTATTAGTTAGTAACTTAAATGCTCAATATTTAAATGGTTACTCTTCAAGTGATTTTCCTTTAGTTAATTCTCAAGCTTCAATAAGTGGTAATTGAATATTTAATAATGTTACGATTTCTAAGATTACTAGTCCTAGTTTAACTAGTACTCTTGATCTAAATAATAGTAAACTTTCAATAAATTCTATAGTTGCGGAAAAAATTGTAACAGATGAATTAATTGTAAATAAAACCAATTCAAATTCAGATCCTACAGCCTCTAGTAATATTCAATTATTAAATTTACCTACATATATTTCTTATGGAGGCAATGTAATTAGTGCTAAAATATATGATAAATTTAATTCAGAAACAGAGACTTCAGAAGGTGAGATAATTAATCATAATGAAAATTCTGATGTTGGAGGATTTTCTATTATTGAATTAATTATTAATGCTTATGAAAATGGATTTTTGAATACGATAGTTAATGATCAATCTGTGGGGATTGAATACTATGCAAATTTATTAACAAGTTCTTCAAAGGGATCTGATTTAACTGAGGATGACTTTATTGAAACTGATGGTGTATCTCCATATCAAAGATATGATTTTACTCCTAAAGACAGAAGTATTTTTGCAACAGTACCATACAATACTAAATATTTTTGTGATACTTATATTTATGATGGATGATTTAATATAGGCACAATGAGTGATCCTTCTTATAGGGGAACTACTTATGAATGTGAATTAAATTCTTTTATAAAGGCTGGATTAAAACTTACTTCACAAAGTTCTAATGGTACAGTTAATTGTATGGTAGTTGGCTGTTCTAACTTAACAGCAAGACTTATATTAACAGGTATTGATTGCGACTTCTTATATGAAGAAGGTACTACAGATTATACCTCTTGTATTGAAGCAGCTGAGCAGATAACAACATCCGCTCCTATAGAAGCTGGAATTGTATTAATCCCAGATAATGTAGAGGATCAACCTTCTCTGTCGTTGAATGTAATTGGAGATATAACAGGAATCACTAATTCTGTTTATGGAAAATTATCTGGATATGGATTTTCATCAGAGGGCAATGTTTATTTAGTAAATAGTAAAATTGCAAATGCAGAAATTAAAAATTCAACATTAACCAGCATTGATATTACCAATTCAGAGATTAGTAATTCAACATTAACTAATTGTACTCTAGTTGATACTAACATTGAAAACTTTAATTTTATAATACCAGGAGAATCTGAAGCCACTCCTAATTTAAAATTAGATCAAACTGGCTTTCTTTTTGGTCCTCGAAGAATGGTTACTGGCATTTATAGCACTCCATGATTACAATATACTGTAAATGATTCAACTAATTTTGTATATGTAGGTACGGATACCTATTATTTTGATTCTGCAGGCAATGCTAGATTTGGAACAATTGAATTAAGTTCAGATGGCTCCATGACAATCGGTAAAGGCAATACGATAATTCATATTGACGCTAATGGGGTAGTAAGAATACCAAGTGCTTGTATTATTTAAAATAATATACAATTTTATTTAAAATATTTGGAAATAAAGAATTTATATATTATATTTGCGCAGGTCTACTGTAAGTAGATATTAATCAATTAATAAGGAAAAATAAGTGTATGGCAGTTGAATTAAATCACTTTGATTATTTACTGGATAATGGTCCAGTAAATAACGATTCATCTTATCAGGATGATCAAAATATACAAGAACCTAGCTCAGTAACAGAGCCAGATAATTCTAACCAGGAACCAACTGAACCTGATAATTCTGAACCTTCCACAGAGCCAGATAATCAGGAGTCAGAAGATGTCCTTACTTCATTTCTAAAGTCCTATGGACTTGAGGATGGTAGAACCGTAACATTTGAGAATGAAGATGGTACAACCGAACAAGTAGAATTTTCTTCACTAAGTCAAGAAGAGCAATTAAATATCTTAAAAGAAATTACAGCTCCTGGGTTAACAGAAGATGAAATTAATACTATTAACTATTTACGTAGGAATAATGCTTCACTGCAAGATGTTGCAGAGTATTATAAAAAGAAAGGGATAGAAGAGTATATTTCAGAAAATGGTCCTGTAGAAAAACATTATTCTATTGATGATTATAGTGAAGATGAATTGTATTTAGCTAATCTTAAAGAGAAGTATCCTGATATGACAGACGATGATCTTCAATCAGAATTAGAGATTGCTAAGTCGAATGATGAGCTTTTTAAGAAAAAAATTGATATCATTAAAAAACAATATAAGGAACAAGAAGATAAACAAGCTGAGGAAGCTAAATTAGAAAGTGAACGTCAATTTAATGACTTTAAAAACACGATTCACAGTAGCTTAGAAAAGTTTAATGAAATTTCTACAGATTATCGTGATAATGAAGCTCCTAGCTTAGAAATTGAAGATGCCGAGAAAGAGAGAATTTTCTCTTACATCTTGGATGTTGATGCTGATGGAATGTCGCAATTCTTTAAAGATTTAAATAATCCAGATGTCCTGGTTGAACTAGCTTGGCATCGTTTATTTGGAAAAGATGCAATTTCTGGTGTTACACAGTACTGAAAAGAACAATTAAAGGAACGGTCTAAGTCTAAGGAAAAAGAGACTACTAAATCAGACCAGTCTGTTACTACTGTAATACCTAAAACTCCAGATAATAAACCTAATCAAGATAAAACAATTAGCTCTTATTATAAGAGTTTACTTTAATAAATACAATATAAATAAAAAATATGAGAATTTCTGGTTTTAGTACAGTACGTCCTCAGATGTCGTCTACTCGTACTTATGAGGACTTTTACAAGTTCTTGGGTGAAAAACCCGCTCGTTTAGGCATTGTATCTTCATTATATGAAGAATACACTGCCACGTACCTTACTGAATCCCTTGGTAATATTTTCGCTCTTGACAAAGAGAAGAAAAATCGTTTCCAGAGTCAGCCGTCGTTTGTAGTTGAATGGAACATCAATGTTGGATTCATTAAAAGAATTCCTTTCTTAACTGCTCCTGAAGGAGATGGTGCACAAGGTACAGATATTATCTTCCATTTCCCTGAAAATTACTACCAACGTAATGACGTGATGATTATCGAGCGCTCTCGTCAGCAGGTAATTTTCTTATCTCGTCCTATTCGTAGATCAGACAGAGACTGGGAAATTGTAGGTAAATTACAAGATTCAAATTATGATGCAGTTCTTGATCTAGACGCATGTCAACCTGGTATGAAAACTCGTTTCTTAACGAACTATCAACCTGAGTTACACGAAGAAGGTTACGTAAAATATCAGAGTAACACTGAGACGCATCGTACATTTATTTCAACTCATCGTGCTGATGTAGACTTTAGTGCTAAGTATAAAGCAATGGAAGATGTCTTCATTACTATTGGTGAGGGCAAGGAAAGTGATCCAGTTTACAAAATGAATCCTGCAGAAAAAGATTGTTTGGATTCTTATATGTTAGCTCGTGGTAATGCTCTATTGTGGGGTAAATCGAACATGGATGCTAATGGTAAACCAAAGATTTTTGATCCCGAAACAGGGATTCCGATTATTAGTGGGGATGGTATAATACCACAAGTAGAACGTTTTGCTGGTAAATATGTATTCTCTAAATTAACAGCAAAAGTTCTAAATACTGCTATTTATGCAATGATTGCTAAAGCAGAAAAACCTACAGGAAACAAGTTTACGTTCATATGTAATACTCGTCTTTGGACGGAAATTCAGGATACACTGTCACAGTGGATCTTGTCGTGGAAAACTGTTGGAACATTCATGTTCTCACAGGCTGAAAACGATTATGTAAAGGTAGGTACCACTTTTAATAGTTATGAATTTGCAGGTAATACTGTAACATTTAAAGTAGATAGAGCACTAGATGTTGAATATCCAACTCAGAAATATGGTGTATTCCTTGATCTGACAGCAGATAGCACTAGTGGTACTCCTGCTATGGCATTGTTTACGTTTAAAGGTGGTGAATTTATGCATAACTGGCTACAGGGTGTTGGTGGTCGCACTGGTTTAGAAAGTGGACCTGTAGCTTCGCCTGTTGCTGGAACTAAATTAATTAACTGGGGCTATGCAGGTGTTGGAGTCTTCAACCCGTATCGTAGCTACATTTTAATGAGTGAAGATTAATTAATAATCGATTAAATAGTTTTTAATATATCTCCTCTTAATTGTGAGAGGAGATATATTAAAATTTTTTAGATAGTATTTCTGAATATAGATTTAGAAATTTTAGAAAAAGTAAATAAGAAATAATATGTCAAATATAGTAACCTTAAGAAATGTATATGGTAAGGAAAAAGCTCCTTGCTATATTAATCCGTTGAAACAGAAAAATGGTATGAACTATCCTTTTGTTAAAAAAGTAAGAACAAATGCAGATGGTTCGACTGAAATGATTTTAAGTGAAGCAGATTTAAATAAAGTAGAAAGTCAATATTTTATTCCTGAAGATGAAAAAATTGAACTGCACGATGGTGTATCTTTTGATTTAGATAACCCTAGAGATCGAAATATATGGGAATGTATTAAAGATTCATTTTTAATCGCTCCTGAAAGAAATTCTAGAGACTCAAAAGGAAATTTACTTATTGATGGAGGTCCTAAACGTTACGGACTTGCAGAATTTTATGTAGAACGCCCAGGAGTAGAATCTGCTAAACGAATTTCACGTATTAAACAGGTTACAAAAGCTTATATGTATATTGAAGGTGATACTGATCAAGGAAGATTAACAAAAGTTAAATTACTTGGTAAGTCAATGAGAAATGCGCCTTCTAGTGATATACAAGATTATTTATACCAAAGAGCTGATAAAAATCCAGAACTTATTATTGATTTGTATACTGGATCAGATACAGCTCTAAAATTGTTGCTAATCGATGCAAAAGATAAAAAAGTAATTATTCATGAAAGTGGTGTATGGATGTATGCTGACACTAGCCTTGGAGTTACAGATGAATCTGTAATTCTTTATTTAAAGAATCCTCAGAATTTAAATATCTATGAGTCAATTCGAAATGAAACTTATCCAGACATGGCTGGAGTTGCTTTAAAAGATAAACCTATTGTTAAGACCACTACAGCTAAATCAAAAGCTACCAAAGAATAATTATTCTTAAAATAGACAATATTTATACACGATATATAATATTAAACAAGTATGACTTTAAGACAGTGTTATGAATTTGCTTTAATTGAGTGTAATAAATTAAAAGCCCCAGCACTTTTGTTGGAGGATTACATATACTTGTTTAATAAAGCAATCCAACAAAAAATAAATGAGATTTACAATAGATATGATATCAATCAACAGAGTTCTGATGATTTAAGAGTTTTGCAAACTACAGCCACAATAATACCTAAGCGTAAAGAGGACTCTATGTTAAATGATAACATTTGAGTTGTCGAATTACCTAAAGATTATTTACATTTACTAAATTGTGTTGCTGAATTTGAAGGTAATAATTCCAATTTTGATAGATGTGGTGGAATGAACAAAATAACAATTATTTCAAATTGTCAGAGAATGACGGCTGACATTCAAGGTGGAATAATTAATAATTACTATATGAAACCATCACATAAAAAACCTTATTATTATATAATTAACAATAACAATCCAAAAGATGATGTAACTAATCCTGAAATGGATAGTGAAATTGAGAATAAACAAGGTTCTTCAGAAAAGGAAAAATATAAACGAATATCAAATCAATCTACTGTAAAATTAGAAATACATATTGGAGATTCTAATTGAACTACAACTAAAGTTCAAGTTACTTATTTAAAGTCTCCAATGTATGTAACTATGACTCAAGAAGATCTGTTAGAAATAGATGATAATACACAGGTCTTAGAATTTCCAGATTATATTTGTTATGAAATTATTAACACTTATGTTAAATTGCTTTTGGAAAATGCAAGTGATCCTAGACTGCAGACAAACATTCCTGTTAATCAAACTATAGCAATTCCTGGAAATAATTAATATTAATAAATTAAATTTCGACAATTATGTTTGATTTTCAAAAAGAAGTTATAATTAATTCTAATGTACTGGAAGATGGTGTAACACCTCGTTTCCTTGCATTAACAGGTCAGGTTCAGAATGCTGATGGTACATTAGCTAATTCACTTGTTCCTAAAACTCCTATTTTCCGTGTTTTACGTTGTATGGATTATGTAAAGGACGGTCTAGTAAATGGAGTAGTTTGGAAAACTACTGGTCAAAGAGGTTCAGTTGCTAAAGCAATATTTAATGCTCCAAATCAAAAGGGTATTTACAGAGTTATTATTGGTCTTAGCCTTGATGAAAAGTATCTATCTGACTATGCTATGCCTTGGTATCGCTTTGCAAAACCTGTTTTAGCTGAGTTTACACTAACTGACTCAAACTTAAGTGAAGCTGCTAAAATTATGGCTAAGGCTATTAAACTTGCTATTCCTGAAAATTATGAATTTTTAAAGATTTCTGTATCTGGTAGTCAGGTTACTGTAACTTGTGTAGACACTTATCAGATGATTGTAGAAGCTAAGCTTCAAAGTGCTCCAGAAGCAGCATGCCCAGCAGACTTGTGTGATAACTATGAAGACTATGGTACGCAGCCTAATAAAGATGATGGTACTTTGGTTAAGAATGAAATGCAGACAGGTACTGGTACCTGGTTACAGGAAAATTTACGTTTCCCATCTTATGCTAATCTTCACTACAAGGCTCTTAATTCTGAAGAATATCCTATTGCTTCAGCATTATACAACCAGTATTCGTTCCAATATTGTGTTCCCCGTCGGGGTCTGCATGGTCAGGGTACTGTTGGCCAAAAGTTAGTTTCTGTTACTACTCATACATTCTATGTATTACAGGAACTAGCCACTGATTTTGAAACTGCTATTAATACAGCTTTTGGTGATGTTATCACTCCTGTTAACACTCCTAAATATACGCTTAATATTTTAAGTGATCAGAACTTAAATCCGACTGCAATTACTAATGGTAATGCAATTCTTCAAGCTACTGTTGATGATAAAGTGTTAACTACAGATGCTACATCTTTTAACTGGAAACTGATTAATGCTCCTTCAAAATATCAAATTGAACGCCAATCTGACGGCAGTGGTAAGATTACTGTAAGTGGGGGTACTCCTGATGAAGGAGATTCGTTTGCTGTTGAAGTTACTTATAAAGGTTCATTTACCAGAAAACAGTTCTATGTAACCAGCACAGTAGGTTATGTACAGTCTGTAACTGCTACTTGGGAAACTAATGATTTAAAAGTAGTTACTGCACTATCAAGTACTCAAAATAAGGTTACAAAATTGATGACGTTTGGTTCGAATGTAACATTAGTTAAAGATAATGTTACAGATCCAGGCAAAGTAGCTTATGTAGATAAGTCTACATTATCTCTTACATTGCCAGATGCGGCAACAGTTACTTTTGCTCTAGCTGATTTAGGACTAGAAGCCAAAGCTGCAGTAACTGTTACTATTGATGGAAAAACCAGTACAGCATCTGCTAACTAGTTAATCATATAATATATTTCAAAAGGGTAGAGCGGGCGAGTTATCGCTCACTTTACCCTTTTCTTTTTAATAAACTATTATGACAATAGACGCTATAGCAAGTGCAATTTATAATGATGTGATGAGTGGATTGAGAGGAATTACTTCGAATCCAACTATGTCCATTGAACAACTAAAAGATGAAGTTGTAGCTGAACGTAATATAATTATGCGGGAATATTTGTTAAAGGGAATTATTAATCTTAATGAATTATTCTTAGCTATTAACTGTATTGAAGTAAAATGTGAGTCTATGTCAAAATGTAACTGTATTTTTGATGGAGTACAAATTGGTGAAACAGCTTTACATTTTGAAATTCCTCCTATTGTATATTTAAATGGTATTGATACAATTAAATTTATTGGAAGTATTGATAGAAAAATAAGATATAATGTATATACTGATGAGGCTTATCGATTTCATCAATACAAAAAACGGGGGGCTCAGGAACCATATGTATATATTGATACAGCTATAAATGGAAATGGCAATATGGATGGATATATTTTTAATGCTCCTTTTGTAAAATATATCTCAATTATTGCATTATTTTTAGATCCTAGAAGGCTTTTAGAGTGAGACTGTTGTGCTAATAATTTAGAATCTTATTTAGACTGTGGTATATTATCTGATGAGATTCAAAAGAGATTAACTGAAAAGAAGGTTAGGTTGTATAGACAATTATTAGCCCCAGCATTACCGAATACTCAAATATCATCATAACATAGTGAAAACTGTATATTATAGAACCAGAAAAGTATATACTGATATAGATCGAGAAGGATGAAAATATTATGATATATTATTACCATCAAACTTAAAAATAACTAATGATCTAATTCAAACTTATCATTCTGGAATACTATCAACAAAAGAAAAAAATGAAACTGTTATAGATATTTTATTTGAACAAGAGGAACAATATGAAATTACAAAATTTTAATTCAGTTTATTCATTAGCTAATACATTGTATGGAACAACTCTTAATCCTAATAATTTTGAAGATATTGTTCTTAATGGTTGGGAGTTAATAGGTAATAAACATACTCGATTATATCGTTATAAGACAAACACTGTTGATAGAAGGATTGAATTGCCTTGTAATATTGATATAATTGAATCTGTCCATATTCCATGAGAGGATGCTCAAATGACATCTAATATTAATATTTTTCCAAATGTAGCTAATGAATATTATGAACAATATTCTGAAGCGTGAAAATGAGATACTGATCCTCTTTATCATAAAGGTAAATTATTAAATTATAAAGTAGAGGGAGATACTTTATTGTTTGATAGAAATTATGATAATGTGGTGATTGTTTATCATGGAATTATTGTAGACGATACAGGACTACCTTTACTAAATGATAAAGAAGTTAAGGCTCTTGCAACCTATGCTGCGTATATAGACCTATATAAACAAAGTTTGGTTAGAAAAGATGGTAATATGATGCAGCTAGCTTCTGTAGTAAAATTAGACTGATTGAAATTATGTAGATCTGCAAGAATTCCTGATAACTTATCTCAGAATGAAATGGATGCTATTTTAGATGTACGTACACGTTGAGATCGAAAATTATATAATAAAAGTTTTAAGCCAACTGCTTAATGGGTCTTATACACACTATTTCACATTCTTTTACAGCAAAAGATTTATTTGCAGCACTACCACAAAAACTTCTTAGAGGAATCTGAGTTAAAAAACGGTTTAAAGATCGTAAAGTATTAGCTGCCAAAATATTTGAAGATTGTTTTCATATGATCTTATTGGATATTATTAATAATAATGTTACCTTTGTATTGCCTCTTAAATTTGGCAATTATGGAGAGATTTCTATGAAATCTTTTTCTGAGGAAAAATTTAAAGAGGTTTATAAAAAAGGAAAATTTAATGATTTAGATTATGTATTAACTCAGTTTACTGGGAATCAACTTGCTTTTAGATATACTAAACCTGGATATGATGTTAGTGAAAAGTTAATTTATGTTGATTCAAGTTTAAAGTCTCTGATAACTAAAAATACATACGAAGGTAAGCAATATTATTAATATGATAATTAAGGATTTAGATGATTACTTAGACGATATTTGTCAAAAGTATCCAAAAGTTCCAAGACATGAGATCAAACGATTATTAGAGTATGGATTTAATACTTTTTATACTTTAAATAAAAGAGGCGCAGATGTAGTGATTTATAACAGGTCATTTGCGGCATATTGTGGCAAGATGTTTTTAGATAGCTTTAAAAGACTTTATTATTATAACTTAAAGAAGAGAATTAAATTACGTCTTCTTTATAGATTTAACCAAGAAACTTATTCTGGATCATATTTTTTTGGACTTACTGATGCAGAATGAGAATTTTATCAAATGCAAATAAAAAATAAAAGGAGATCTAAACTTAAATTTCAAGATCTCCTTTTATATAAAATTAGGGAAGAGAGTTTTATTGATAAATCTAAAACTCACTTCTTTGAGGTTTACTATCCAATTGATGTTGGATGGAAATTTACTAAAAGTGAAATATCAACAAGAAACTTTAGGTATATCGGATATCGTGATACTAAAGGAAAAATTGTTTTAATATAAATTTATATGGATGCTAGACAACAAACAATTAATAGCTTTACTGGTGGTTTAAACATGGATCTACATCCATTAACAACTCCAAATAATATACTAACAGACTGTATAAACGGCACCATATTAACTTATAATGGTAATGAATACATTCTACAGAATGATATGGGAAATTATAAGTTAGCAACTGCTCAACTTGATTCCAACTATATACCTGTTGGAATAAAGGAATATGGTAATATAATATATATAGTTTCATATAATCCAGTTGATAAAAAGTGTCAAATTGGATCTTATCCTTCTCCTCAGACTATTTTTAATAATGAAGGTGATCATAATTCATTAAATGATTATGACGGTATAGTAATTACTCCTAAGGTAGGTAGTTGAGAATATGAAGATTTGGAAACTATAAGTGAAAAAACTCCTAATTTATCTGTATTTTATACAGACTTATCTAAAAAGGAAACCGTAAAATTGTACTCTACTACTGAGAAATTTAAACTAGTTACTGGAGATAGATACTATATCTATGTGGAAAAAAATGCTTCAGGATACTTACAGAGTATTAATTTTTATGTTTTAAGTGAGGAAAAGGAATTATATGAAATTGATCAGTCATTAATTACTACACATACTGTAGACATTGAGGCATCAGAAACAGATAGCTATGATTATGTCAAATGAGAGATTCCAGGTTGAATATCTTATAAATCAAGAATTGCCCCAATTGATTCTTTTAATTTATATTTAGATGATGTAAATGTACCAAGATATTTTGTATCTAAATCTAACTCTGAGGAATCAAATGAAAATAAAGTTAATATAGATTTAACTATACAAGCACAAATTGCTGCTTCTGATGAAATTTGAAATCAAGAACAATATGGAGCAGAGGCTAATAATGGAAGTATTCCTAAAAATTATGAAGGTTTATATGTTAGATTTCAATATAAAATTGGTGAGGAGCCAAATTGACGTCCTGCTTTTGGAGAAGACGTTGAACTAAAAACGTCACAGATTGCTACATATAATAATGTAAATAATTATTATTTTAACTGGACAGCTGAAAATATAAGTGTAACTTCTTCACAGGTTATTAAAATTAGAGCAATTCCTTTTGTTAAATTTGGAGATAAAACTATTGTTGTGTATGATAATCATAAAACAGAATTAGAGTTTACATTGGATGACTTATTCAATGTAGATAACATTAGGTTTTTTGATGTATTTAAGTATACTGTTGATGATAATAGTATCAATTTAAACTTCACTGTACAAGCTCCAATTAGAACAGAGCAATATACTGCTTGACGTCGTTTATATAAACTAGATAACAACCCTGACACAACTAAACAATCTCTAATTTGAATACCTATTACAGAAGAAAATAAGGAACCATTTTATATACAAGATGATAACATTGATTTATTAGGACAGTCAATTATAGAATTAGAGGGCATAAAAGCCGAAAGTGGTATATATTTATTTGTGATTGAATTATGAGAAAACGCAGAAGTTGATGATGAAACAGGAAAGCCTAAGGGAGGAACTTGTATTCGAGCCGTAGGAGCTCCAATTATAGCTTCTAAAGCTATGAATGCTTTTTATTCTACTGAAAGTCAATTTCAATTTATAGCAAGAGACAAATGAATTAAAGAGGCGATAGACCAATTAACTATATCACTTAATCATTTTACTGTAGAAAAAGCTGAAGATCCAAAAGAAGACGTATTTACAACTGAAATATTAAGTAATCTATATAATAATAATGTTGACTCCGAAGATCTAACTAGCAGTAATAATCATGAAAAGAGTATTTCGGATTTTGTTTCTAAGAAGATAACACCTGCAAAATCAAAATATATTGGTATTAGAGAATATCAAAAACTAAAGATTGAAGCTCCTAATCCTAAGATCTTATTTTTCTCTGAAGCTATTGGAGAGAATAATATGTGGTCTACTTGGAACCAATTAACCTTTAGTTATAATAACTTATTTAAATATTATGTAACAGAAAATAATATAACTAAGTCTCAAGAGCGTTCTGAGTCTAGTAATTCATTTGATTATTATAGTACAATTGGATTATATACCTATGCAAATGCTCAACCTAAAACTATAAAAGGATTTAATAGAACTTATTTATATAATTTTATTCCTGTACCTTATAATAGAACTTTTTATCCGAAATTAGCTGAAGATTCAGGTTGAGATGAAATAAATGAAAAACTGAAAAAAATATTTAGTAAATTTGACACTAACTATTTAAGTGGGCATGATCCGAGAATTTCTAAACTACCAGTTATTGTTCTTAGACATTTTCCTGGTGATAGACGCAAACTGCGGCTTTATTCTAAAATTAAATATCTTGGTTCTATAGGTGTGAATGATTCATTACAAATGGACAATGGTAGCGTTGTATATATGGAACCCAAATCAAACGATTGAACAAAGAAGGCATATGGTAATAGCAGTCCAGATCCTGATGCAGGAGACTGAGCTAATTTACAATCGTACTTTTCTGATACTTTACTGAGTAATAAGCTCTCAATTATTCCTGTATCCTTTCAAGTTCAGTGGCCAAAAAATCAAGATCAACTTACAGGTGGATATTTTTTTGAAGGAGAAAGTTTTAAGGCTAAAGGTAATAGAGGCTGGTGAGTTTCTGCAGACCCCGTTTTAGGAATTCTTTGTACTAGTGATTCTAAAAATTCATTAGCTGTTATTGCATTCAATAAATCTAGTGGTAATTATACAACAGTAATTAGTCCAGAAAATACTTCAGCTAATAATATAAATATTTCTTGTGATGGAACAACAAATTTAGTAGGCTCTAAATTCTTGTTAACGGGTGTAGGAAATTCGACTGATATTAACAATAATAATGTTAGATATGCATTATATATTTTACAAATTATGGGATTACATTTATATGTAGCCAATTTAGCGCCAAAGCCCGTTTCAACAGCCTGGTACCAGCCTATTACTTCTAATAACTCAATTAGCACCTCAACTAATGGAACAGTTACCCAACAAGCTACTCTTAATATCGATAAATGAGTCTATCTTAATAAAGACTGAATGAAAGAAGCTATTAAGGTAGAATCGCCAAATGATATTATTGAATATGATTCTGATAATATTACTAATCATCAATCTGTATCAAATGTTCTTATTAAAGGAACTAAAGAATCTCCTTTATCATTTACACAACTTGAATCTGAGTTACTAGACAAAGATTATAGTACATTAAGGAATGACTTTGAATTTAAAGCTAAAAATTATAATGATTCTTTAACCGAACAAGATAGTTTAATTGATGGTAAGATTTATTCTGATTTTAAGGAATTAGGACTTACAAATGCGGAAGTATATACTAATAAATTTAAGAAAATACTTGATAAATTAGTTTATGATTCATCAAACTATTTGATCAAATGAGTAGATACAACAAATAATATGATTAAGGTATTAGATTCTGGAGATACTGGTTGTGTCACAGGAGCAAATACTAACGCAACTAATGTGGCAGATTGAACTGTTTTAGACTTTGCGAATACATCTGAAGAACGGGCTGAACTAATGCAAGTGTCTGAGTCACTTATTAATAGTCTTAAATAGTTATGAGCAAAACAACTCTTTATGTAAAAAAATATTTTGAAGAAGGTGATTTAGCACATGAATATCAACCTTTTAGAAATAAAATTGTCGACGGACAATTACAATATTTTGAGACAGATAAATTAGATTTTAATTTAAATAAACCTCTAAGTATTGAATGTCAGCCATCATATGATGGTACAGTTAACCTGATAATTAATGATGATCTAAATCCACCTAGAATTATTAACTCAACTTATTCTGTTATTGAAGATAACAGATATAAACGAATTGTTAGAAACCAATTAATACAAACTAACTTATATAAAGAAGAAGATTTAGATTTAACTACTAGATTATTTAGAAATATTAAAACTATTCCTAAAATTAATCTGCTTAATATAATTTCTCACGGTCAATTAAGTGTTGGGAATTATACGTTTTATTTTAAGTTAGCAGATAATGATTATAATCAAACTGACATAGTTGCGGAATCTGGAATTATTTCAATACCTAAAGGCACAATTACAGACTCTAAAACAATATCTGGGGGATTAGTTGATGAACGTACAGAAAAGTCAATATATTTAGAATTATCTAATCTTGATACTTCTTTTGCTAATGTATTTGTATATTATCGAAGAGATACTTCTGATGTTAATGGTGTTCATACTAGTAAAACATATAAAATAGTTAAACCTTATAAAATTAAATCATCTCTTTTATCTATTAATATAGATGGATATGAGTTAGTTGAGGAGATTAATGAGGAAGAACTGAATATTCAATATAATATATGTACTGGAGTAAAAACTCAAGCTCAAGTACAAAATATGTTATTTTTTGGAAATGTACAACAGACATTAGTAAATAATAAGGAACTACAAAACCTATCATACTTTATACAAGTACAGTGTGTACAAGATTATAAATTAGGATATATTGATCCTGAAGATTACAGACTTAGAAACTCAAATAGTGTCTTATCAAATGAATACTATAACCCATTAAATATTTACTATTACTTAGGATATTGACCTAAAGAAATCTATCGTTTTGGAGTAGTATATATCTTTAATGACGATTCTTTGAGTCCTGTATATAACTTAAGAGGTTGTAGGTTTGAACGTATTAAACAAGATAACTTCGAGTATATACCAGATAATAGGTGGATTGACAATGAAAGTTATATAGATGCGGAAGGAAATAAAAAGTCAGGTAAAAGATCTGGTTCCTATTATACATTATATTCTTCTGAAGATAAGACAGAATTAAATTATATTCCTAAGGAAGAAACTTTTTTAGCTACAGATGAATTATTAGCAAATGTAAAAGGAGTCTTCCAATTACCTAATGCTAATATTATTAATGATAGAAAGTCTAGTAAAGAAGAAAGTACTATTGAACCCATTGGTTTAAAATTTACAATAAACAATGAAATTCTGTCTGTATTGAAAAATGAACACAAAGTTAAAGGATTTTTCTTTGTAAGACAGAAGAGAATTCCAACAACATTAGCTCAGGGATTTTCAATCGGTGTGGATATTAGTAGTTATATTCCTATGATATATGATAACAACAAAAAGGAATATACTGCTGAGTCTTTTATTAGCAAATCTAGAATACTTACAACTGGAGCTAGTACTAGAGTCCTTACTACAGGTTCAAAACAAAGTTCTGGGTTATTGTGCTTAGATGTATCAGTTAATAAACAATTACAAAGTATTTTAGATAATTCTGAATTTGTTTTAACTGAATCATTTAAGACAGAACTTAAATTATCTAGTAGACATTATTATGTTGATACGATTACTTATGATCAAGCATCTTCAGGTAATGTTATTAGTAAGTTAATTTTTATTCCTCCTGATACTCCATTAAAATACACAGAAGGAAATGGTTATTGTACAAGAGCTGGTACTCCTGAGGATGTAAAAGATTTCAAATTCTTTGCTGAAAAAGACTTTTTAGAAAATAATAATAAATTACTTAGAGGAACATATTGTCCATTTGTTGGGACTAATACAATATTAAAGGATAATCGTGTTTACAATATCAAAATTTCTGGATATAATGAAGCATATCTAAATAAGTATTTTGAGATTCGAGGTGATGACTACTCTCCATTTATGGCAATTAGTCAGCGCTATGAAATATATGATCGAGAGTTTGAATCTGTAAGAAAAGCGGTCAATGGAAAATATAGTGAAGAAATGATTATTCCAACAGTTTATCGGGGTGATTGTTTCACAAACACAGTTACAATTAGAATTAATACTAATTTTATTGATCCAGAAGTTCCTGTTAATGAAATAATCGTACAGCCTACAACCTGAAAGGATGGATATAAGGGATATGATAAAACTAGTGCTCAAGAATGGAAAGACATTAACAGAGCTGATGTAAATTCTGTGCCAATGGGTTATTGACTTACTTATAAGTGCTTATCTAATTATCACTTAGATTTTAGATCTGAAAATAGACAAAATGTAGAAGAAATGGCACAAATGGGTAATCCAAGAAGTTTTTATCCTTTACAAGGTATTAGTACAGCTCCATCAAATAAGATTGAAGAAAGTTGAATTCTTAATGATGGGTATAACGTAACACTACCATTTAAAAAATACTTTACTGCTCCAGATGTTCCCTATACTAAGGAATTGTTTGATACTCGCATTATGTTTAGTGACGTTCAACAAGATGATAGTTTTAAAAATGCATATAGAATCTTCCAAGGTTTAGATTACAAAGATGTTGAACGTCAATATGGAGCTATTGTTAAATTGTTGCCGTTAGGTACTAATTTATTCTGTGTATTTGAACATGGCGTAGCAATTATTCCTATAAACGAAAAAGCACTTTTATCAACTACAACAGGTCAAGCTATCCATATGTATGGTGCAGGAGTATTACAAAATCAAGTAACAGCTATTTCACCCGATTATGGTAGTATTTGACAAGAATCTGTTGTTAGAACCCCTAATGCTATTTATGGAGTTGATACATATGCTAAGAAAATTTGGAAATATAACCAACGTGAGGGTTTTGTATTAATTTCTGATTTTGCAGTCCAAAGATTCCTAAATGATAATATATCTTTGTCTGAACTGGATAAATATCCAACTATCGCCTATAGAAATGTAAAAACTCATTATAATAACTATAAAGGAGATGTTATGTTTACATTCTATAACAAGGATAAAATATGGAATCTTTGTTATAATGAACGTTTGCAAAAATGAATAACTAAATATTCATGAACTCCATTATATTCTGAAAATATTAATAATATTTTTTACACAATGGATAGAGACAGAGCAGCAATTATGGGGATTGTTTATGAAAATCAAAATAGTGTGTATGGTATACACATACAAGATAGAGAAAAACCTACATATTGACCTAATGACATAGCTAATGTTAATAATCTGGAATTTTTACCTTGTGGTAACTTATGAGACTATACTCCAACTTTTGAAAGAATACTTACTTATGAAGGGTTTAATCTATACGATTATTTCTTCTGTAGAATTCTGTCTGTTTCTACTATATTGTTGGATGAGTCTGGAAATAAGATACACTTTAAATGAGATTCTGTATACGATGATGTAGGTGAAGGCAGTTCTTATAAGTCTTCTTTATTTAGTTCAGACTCTGAGAATCCTGTCGAAATTATGAGGATTGAGCCTGTATTAGACAGTACAGGAAATAAAACTAATAAAAGTAAACTATCTTTGTTTAATACTGAATCATTTAGTTGAAATGATTATTACTATATAACGATTGACGTTGAGTTTATTCCTCATATGATAGTTAAAGACTATGAGGTAGAATCCAATTGAAATAATGCAGTAGTTGAACAAGCAATGAGTGATACTCTTGCTTTAGTAAGAGATATTAATGATTTTAGCTTAGATAAAGAAAATACTCCAATTCCTGCAACTGTTAATAAAGTAAGTTATGATAACCTTTTAAGAAATGGTTTTTACGTTCATGGAAGAGCTGGTATTTTTGATGAAATAAGTTATTTTGATCAAAAAACAACAAATCAAATCACTCCAACAAAATGATATGACCAACAAGAACCATTTGAATTTGAATTTGTTGTCAACACACCGCAAGGTATACAAAAAATATTTAATAATCTTGTTATTATTTCTAATAATGTAGAACCAGATTCTTTAGAAATTAGCTTAATTGGAGATGTCTATGACTTTAATAAAGAGGGAATTTTTAAGAAAAGTCAGGTTAAAATGACATATGGAGATAATGGAGAGCCTAATACAGATTTATATAATAGAAATTTGTATACAGCAGAATTTGGAGGCTCAAAAAAATCAACAAAGTTTCCAGATTTCAATCGTACAATCAATTTAGCTAATAAAGATATTATTCAAAAGTATGAGGTAAGTGTTGATTATGATCCTATATTATCTCAATATAAACTTTGTGTTTCAGATAACTGCTTAAACATTAAGGATGTTGGTAGAAGATTAGGAAATATTGAATATAAAGAAGATAAATGGAACTATACAATTTCTCCAATATATTTTAAAAATCGATATGTAGTTAACTCAGATCAAGAAACCCCAATAATTAATGAGTCAGCAATTAATTCTACAAGAATTAGAGATAAATGGGTTAAAATAAAAATAAAATATACTGGAGATAAATTAGTAGTTATTAATGCTATACAAACTTTAATGACAATTAGTTATGCATAATAAAATAATAATACCCAAGCAATTCCTTCAAAAGTTTCAAACTGGAGGAATTGCTTCTGGTTATTCACTATTGGGTCCTAAACTTAAAGATTATGAAATTGCTTTACCTGGTAATTATTTTAATTCTAATTTAAATTCTATAGGATCTAATATTAGTTTAAAACCATCAGCCTTAACTACACAAGGATTACCCCAACTCAATAATTCCTTCAGTTTAGGAAAAAAAGCACAAAGACTTGCAAATAAACAAAACAGAAGAAATGGACAAAGTGGTGCTACAAAATTTTCACAAGAAAATGCACAAGCACTAAATGCAATCGGAGCTGCAGGATCTCAGATAGCTTCTGCTACTAAGGGCTTTAATGAGACTCAAAGTACTATTAATAGTGGAATTAAAAGTGCAATATCAATGATACCAGGTGTGGGACCACTTGTTTCTGCCGCATTAGACACATTTGATGCTATAGGTGGGGCTTTAGGAGCTAAAATTGACACTTTAGATGCTAATGATGCTGCTCGTGCTGGATTATCTGGAGCTAATAAAGCTAATGAACTTCTAGGTGCCTTGCCTGGAGTAGGAACTGTATTAGGAGCATTTGCAGGAAAAACTATTCGATCAAATAAATCTGCTGAGATTGATAATTTAACAAATGCTTACGGCAGTTCAACAGCAGATATAGAAGCTGCCCAAGGAATGGGAGGTAAAAAAATGCTGTTTGGGAAGGGTAAAGCTAATAGGTTTATTAATGAACAAAATAGAGTAAATAAACTATTAACAGACATTGGATTGGAAAATAAATTAGTTAAATCTAATACAATGGCTGAAAATTATGTTTCTCAAAATCAAAATAGATATTCTGGAGCTACACCTCAATTACTTTTAGCTAAATCTGGTATAAAGTTTCCTAAATTAGAAGAAGCTAAACAGTTACTACAATCTTGGACAAATAAGAAAGAATCTGATCTACAGAGATTTAAGGAGGGCGGAAAGATTCAAAATGTTATTGTTGAGGGAGCACTACATGCTAGAAAACATGATCTTGAATCAAAGAATCCTAAGTTAGAAGGTAATATCACTAAAAAAGGGATTCCTGTTATTTCTAAGTCTGAAGGTGGGGAAATTACGCAACAAGCTGAGATTGAAACAGGTGAATTAGTTCTAAATATAGATCTTACTAACAAATTAGAAGTTCTTTATAAAGACGGCTCTGATGAAGCTATGATAGAAGCAGGTAAGTTATTAGCAAAAGAATTAATAAAGAATACTAAGGATAAAACTAAGGAATTACTATAATGAATAAAATAGATATCAAAATAGGAAATAAAGAATATGAGGTTCTAGTAGCTGAAACAGAAGAAGAGAAAACTAAAGGTCTCCAAGATGTTGAAGAATTAGATGATGACGAAGGTATGTTATTTGTTTATAATGAACCTCAACAAGTAGTATTCTGAATGCAGGATACAACAATACCATTAGATATTATTTTTATTAATGACGATTTTGAGGTAATTTCTGTTCAAAAAGGAGTTCCTCTGTCAGAAGATTTGCTTATCGAAGACAATGTTCTTTATGTCTTAGAAGTATCCCAAAACTCAGGAATACAGGTTGGGGATATTTTGGAGTTTGATGATTTAGATGAAGATATTGAAATAAACGAAATGTACATTATTGGATCTAATGGTAAGGAACAAGCAGTTTTATCAGGAGGTGAACGGATCATAAGTCGTTGAGAAACAAAGACTTTAATTAAAAAAGCTAAAAAGGCGTATAAAGAAAAAACTGATAGTAGCTATAAACAACTCGGAAAATATATGTTTAAGATATTAAAAAATCAAGACGAAAGACCATCAGAATATGTGCAAGCCCCACAGTAATTTACAAGAACGAAAGAATCATTTTATAGAAAAGGCTAATAAAATACATAATTTTAAATATGATTATTCAAAGATAGAATATATTAGTACTAAACATAAGATGACTATTATTTGTCCAGTTCATGGAGAATTTAGTCAAACTGGCTCTGATCATTTAAAAGGTTGAGGATGTTCTAAGTGTTCAAGAAAACATAAACCGACGAAAGAAGAATGAATTGAACGAGCAAATCAAAAACATGATTTTAAATATAATTATTCAAAAGTAGAATACAAAGATAATAAAACACCTGTATGTATTATATGCCCCGAGCATGGTGAATTCTGACAAATTCCTAATAATCATATAAAAGGAACAAAATGTCCAAAATGTGAGGGTAAAAGAAGAAATATAGTATATGCAAAAACTACTGAGCAATTTATTGAAGATGCTCAGAAGGTACATGGAGATGTGTATGACTACTCAAAGGTAAATTATTATAATAAGTCTACAAAAGTTTGTATTATATGTTCAAAGCATGGTGAGTTTTGACAGGGACCATCATGTCACTTAAGTGGAAGTGGATGCCCACAATGCGTAAATAAAAATCAAACAATATTATTTAATGTTTTAAAAAATGAATTTCAGAATGAAATAATATTGTATGAATATTCTCCCAAATGATTAGGTAAAAAACATTATGACATTTACTTTTTGAATCATAACATCGCTGTAGAATATGATGGACAACAGCATTTTAGTCCAATAAAATACTTTGGTGGAGAAGCAAAATATGTTAAAGTTAAAGAAAGAGATCTAGACAAAGATAGACTTTCTATAAGAAATAATTGTTATTTGTTTAGAATTCAATATAATTATACCATTGAACAATTAAATCAATTAATTACCTCTATTAAGAATATTATTAATAATAACGATGTTGAATTAAAAGTAACATACTTATATAATCATTAAAATAAAAAAGTCAGAGAATTATATTTCTCTGACTTAAAAAGATACTAACTATCTTTTTCAACCCTATATACTTATGTTTAATCTAGCATCTCCAGAGAGTATGAAATAGATTCTATTATTATTCTTGGGCTATGATACAAAAGTAAGTATATAATAGGACTTTTACAAATATTCTACAGAAAACTTTGTCTCTCAGAAAATTATTAATAATTTGTTTGGATTTTATTATTTTATATAGTATCTTTGAACATTGATTATGTATATGTTAGATAATGATAAATAAAGACAGATATTAAAAGTAATATAATTAAATTAATTTAAAAATATGAAAATTAAGAAGTATCAGGCAGGGGGTCAAGCTCCAATGGGCGCTCCTGCACCTGCACCTGAGGCTAACGCACAGGATCCTATTCAAATGTTAGCTGAAATGAGTATGCAAGCTTTACAAGCTCAAGATTGTCAAATGGCAATGCAAGTATGTGAAGGATTTGTTGCTTTAGTTCAGCAGGCAATGAATGCTCCACAAGGCCCAATTGGTGAAGCACCTGAAGGTCAGCCTGTATTTAAAAAGGGCGGTAAAATGATTGGCCGTAAAAAATGTGCTAAGAAAGCTTGTGGTGGTTCAATGGTTAAGAAATAGTAAATGATGATCATTTAGAGAAAAAGAGAGATTGGGATGATCTAATCTCTCTTTTTTAGTATAAATTATAATGTAGTAAAATGGCACAAGTAATTAAAAAATTTCAAAGTGGAGGCACAGCTCCAACAAAAAAATATGGGACATTTACTATTGATGGTAATAAATATGAAGTTGACGATAATTTTTTAAATCAATTAACTTCATATGGTAAAACTCTTGATGATGAAGACACTGCGTATCAATTTAGTAAGATTACAGACGCACTTCGTTCTGGAGCTGACTTATCTTATGATTCTAATGCTAATAGATTAGACGGACCAGTGTCATTTGATGTCAAAGATAACCAACAAAGTAGACTTGAGCAACGTAGAACTAGAGCAGGCAGATTTTTAGGAAACCTTTGAGGTGGTAAGGAGTCTGCATCTAGGCACGCAATTAATGCTTTAAAAGGGTTTGAATATGTTGCTCCAGCATCTGAACCAGTACAACGAAATGAGTATAAATGGAATGATACTCTATATGGCGAATATAAACGTAATAAAGAAACAGGTGATTATGAATTAATTGATGGCAAGAAAGTTTATATTAATGGGGCTAATAATTTAAGAATTTCTAAGCGTTTAAATAGTTTAAAGGATATCGCTAATTATAATAAAGAAGATAAATTTGTTGGATTTAATAATCTAGATCGACAGGTATACATTGATTTATATAACAGATTAGGTGATCAAGGAGTTAATGATCTGATTTCTAGAATTGAACAAGGCACTTGAACTGATGAAGATGCAGAAGCATTGGACGACATAGGAATTTATCTAAATGGTAACTCAAAATCTAAAGAAGCAATAGCTCCTAAAACTGAAGAAGAACAACGTGCTGCTAAAGTAAGTAGTTATGACAAGAAATATAATATAACTCCAGAAGTAAGGGATCGTTTTGGTATTGTCTATGGAAATAATGGAGAACTTTATACTGAAGGATTTGGATTACAAGGATATGGAGATACTTGAAGAAATGCTTATTTTGGAGATAATTTTGTACAACAATATCCTGGTCTAAAACAATTTAAGGATTATATACTGTATAATGGAAGGTTATATAGTAAAAATGAATGAGCTGATCCTAATTCTCAGATTCATAAAGAATTAAGTTCTCCAAATGTCAATATTTTTGAACGAATGAGAAATAATCTCTTTGATCCATCACAAAATGGAGGCTGGCAAGTTTTATGAACAAATGATCCATATACACGATATAACCGAAATACACAGTATAATCCATATTTTGACAAGAAGTATGCCGATGACAACAATGTTGTATATTCTTATGTAACTTCAGCCTATCAAGGACTGCCAAGTGGTGTTAATGTATTAGACGTAATTGATTCTAATACGCAAAGAAATGAATTTGGTGTTCCTATTTCAGGAGGCACGCCTCTTGCTCTAGATGAGAAAGGCAATCCTATAGACATTTCTTCATATATTAGAAGTGCTACAACCAATAGCGAATCTACGGGAAATGCATTTCAAAGGTTATTAGGTAATGAAGCTGGTGCTTATAAAGGATGGATTTGGGAAGATATCTTGAATACTAGTGATCAACGTGATGAAAATGGTCAACCTGTACAAAATTACTCTGGATGGAGTATTTTATACAATCCAAGGACTGGTCAAGAAGCATATTATGATGATGAGAAACAGAGAATTATAGACCCTTCTAAAAATAATGCTGGATCTTATATAACTTGGTGAGAAAATGGAAAATCTGGAAATCAAGTAAGACTTTCTCAAATTTCTAACTGGGATGCAAATATACAGCGAGCCTTAAGAGACATTATTGATCGTTCACAATTATCAAGAAACCCATGATTTGATTTTAATGATCAAATACAAGGTAAGAGATTTACTCCAGTAAGCTTTAATAGAGCTAAGTTAAATATCCCAATGAAGCAAACAGGAGGTTTGATTAATTGGAAATCTGAGGATCAATATAAAGATTCAAAAGCAATTAAGGTAAGAGACACTAAAAAAGCTGCTACTACTTCTCAAATTAAAGCTGGTGATTTAACAGATGCAGACAAATGACAATTAGGAGCATTAGCTGGAGATTTAGGAGCTTTAGTTGCATCTATTCCTACTGGTGGTAATCCAGTTGCAGCAGGTTTAGGTGTTGGATCTACAGTTGCACAGTTTACTGCAGATGTTAAACGAGACGGTCTTGATGCAGGAGATATAGGAAATGCATTACTAGGTTTGGGACTAGATGCAGTAACGTTTATACCAGGTGTAGGAATTGCAGGAAAAGCTGCGAAAACAGCTAAAATTATTAGAAAAATGAAACCTATGCTTTCAGCAGGATTCTCTGCTCTAGGTTTAAGTGCTGCTTATGACTCTCTTAATAAAAATTCAGAATGAACTTTAGATGACTATAGAAATATTTTATTTGGGGTTCAAGGTTTACTGGGGAGTAAAAGAGTATTGGATAGAACTATTGGATATAAAAAAACAGGTTTACCTGTTAACTCAAATGAAAAAGTATCCCCTAAGAAGCTTCAAGATTTACAAAAACAAACTGCAGACAAACTAGTTAAAGATAATCCTGATAGATTCAAAGGAAAAGACTGAGTAAAGAATGGGAAGATTGCTGATTATACAAAAGCATTAGCAGATGATGAAATTAAATCAGCATTGCCAAAAAATAAGTTCTATAATGAAAGTCTATCTAAATTTCAATCAAAATATCAAAATGCAAAAAATAAGTCATCTAATTGACTAACAGGAGAATCAAAAGAATTGAGGTTTAGAACTAAAGAGGAATTACCTTGGTTCTTGCAGAATGCTTTTGGCGAAAGACTACTTCATAGAGCTCAGTTTAGGGAATTTGGTAATGTTGCTCATAGACTTAATAATAGAAATCACTTCCTCCAAGAGTATAATCCTTTAACTATGAATCAAAGAGCAGTAACTCCAATTTGAAGACGGATGGGAAATTTAAACCCTGGAGAAGAAGCTTATTATAATCCTTTTATTTTCAAACGGAGACCAACATCTACTGAAGGTAATAGGTCTTTAAATTTGCCTGTATTAGCAAGTCATTATAATTATAGATTTTATAAAAGAGGTGGGAAGATTGTTAAAGCACAATTAGGCGATGTAATTACAATGAATCCTGTAGAAGTAACAGCTAAATCAGTAACTACTCCAAAGTCGCTGATCAATAATTATTCAGTAAGAATGGGAGAAATATTAAACAATGCTGTTAATAATCTTAATACAGGTTATACTCCATCTACTCAACTTGCAAGTAAAAATACTCAATCATCTAAATCAACATCTCGTAGTGCTTATGGTAATAGTGTAAATAAGCCTATAAATGTTAATCCTGATATGTTGTTAGGAGCTGCCGATTTTTTTGCTTCAGCAAGAGCAATTAATAAAACTGCTAATATTGAAAAAGACGCAATTCGTAAGGCTACTCAATTATCACAACAGCAAAAGCCTACAGGGTTTTATTCGACCTTTAATGACAATGGGTTATTCAGAAGTTATGATGATAGAATAAAAAATATTCGGCAATATAAAACTGTAACTAATGATCCTAATCAAGTAATGGCTGAAAGACTTATGAGAAATCAACAAGCCGATCAACTAATTGGAGAAAGGGATACTAAATTTTCTCAATTAATTGGAGAGTATAATGATAAGCTTTTAGGACAAAAACAAACTTATGCTAATATTAGAAATCAGATAGAAAATGAGAATCGAATTAGATTAGCAGAAGGTTTACGTCAAGAGTCTATGGTTGATGCAAGAAAAACAATGCAAAATGCTCAAAACCTTAAAAGCTTAATTTACCAATTGAGAACTGATCTTGGTAAAGATCAATCTGCAAAAGCTGCTGCAGAGGGTCAATTAAGACAGATGCGAGCAAACGCAGAATTTCAAACAGCTTTAGAGAAATATAGACCTGAATATAATAATTATATTAATTCTTTAGATAAAGATGATGTATTAAGACAAACAACATTTGAATCTTGATTACAAAATAATAAACCTAAAGAATATATTAGTTTGCAAAATCAACACTATGCAGATTATATAGGTAATTTGCCAAATTTAGATCCTAAATTTTGATTTCATGGAAGAAATTGAGCAGACTTAGATACCTCTATGCCTCAATTTAGAACACCGCCTAAGGCTCCTGGAGTAGATTATACTACATATAGATTTAAGTCTGGTGGTAAAGTTAGTGGTCGTAACGTTAGACCAATTAACGATCAACATTACTTAGATCAGAATAAGGATATTAATAAGGCAATTCGTGATTTAAATAATAATATTATTAGGTTATTTATTAAAATGATGTCCTAATGAAAATAAAAAAATATCAATCAGGAGGAATCTATTATACTCCTTATTTTAGAGACTCGGCAGGAGAATCATCTTCTCCTGCTGTTGTTTCTCAACCCACCTCTTCAACCAATAAGGAGGACCAATTAATACAAAAGGAGATAGTTAATGTGCTGAAAGAAAATGGTTTGCCAAATGATGTAGATTATTTCCTATCTATAGCAAATTCATTTTTAAATAAAGCTAAAAATTTTGGTAATTTATTTAGTACTGGGCAACCATCATCATATGATATGTCTGATTTAATTAGAATTCAATCATTAGCTAATCGAATCAGACATAATAATGAATTACATACAAATGCAGTAACTCAGGTTAAAAATGAAAAGGCTGGATCTGAGATTGCTTTGTCAAATGATGGGCAGATGTATGTAGTTACTGATGAGGGTTTGAAAACGGTTGCTGCTTCCACCTATTATAATAATCCTGAAAAATATCAAGTTTTAACTAATTCTCAGTTAATTCATTTAAGAGAAGAACAACCTGAACTAGCATATAATGGATCTATTTTAACAGATTTAACTAATGCTGTAGGTATGGAATCAATTATCAATTATGTTAAAAATACTATCGGTGCATTTGGTACAGAACAGTCTCAGAATAAATTTGACAGATACACAACTAAGTATAAAAACAAAATTGAGCAAGGTTTTGAACAATTATTAGGTATTGGTCCTGATGGTTATTATAAAGTCTCTACAGATGAAAAGATATCTAATCAAGGTTACAATGACCAAGAAAGCTTACAATTAGCAGTAAATTATTTATATAAAACATTACCTCAAAACATGAGAAATGTTTTGAAAGCACAAGCAGCTGCTGAAGGATTAAATCCTAATAAAGCTGAGGATGTACAGCACTTGTTAACTACAGCAATTGTCAAACATACAGATCATTCTATAGCCTCTGATATTAGTCTTAACTATGATGCTACTGCTTCAAAGGCAGCTAGTGGTTCAGGAACAGGATCAGATAAACCCGTTGAAAAAACTTATTTAGAAATGGTGGCAACTGGTGCTGTATCTGATCCAAGATTTGCTACTATTTCGTCATCTCAACAAAAAGGAGGTATTGAAGTAATAACTCAAGATTATCCAATGTTAGATAAAACAGGTAAGAAAGTAGCTCAAAATACATTAAAAACAGTTCTAAACGAAGCTGAAGTTGGTAACTTAGTTGATCGTAATTCAATATTTATTGGTGATCAAAGAATTTCAGATATTGATTTAAACAGAATTGTATGGGATGGTACAAGCAGTTTGAGTCGAATGTGATTACCTAAAGATAAAGTAGCAGAGAGTCAAGGCATATATAAGCCTGATCTAGACGCTTGGAGTCGTTATGAAAAGTTTAATGATTGAGTAGAATCTAACTATGGAGTTACTGCACAAAGTATTCAAGCAAAACAACAGGAACTTGACTTAGACCTAGTTTATGACGAAACAACTAATACTTGAATTTTTAAACCTGAGGACACTATGGTTTTCTTTGGATTATCTGGTTACGTAAGTGATAAGGCTGTAGACATTAATAATGACTCTCAGTGATTACAACATGTTGATGGACCAGATAATGGGCGGTTGTTTGACATATATTCAACTTATGTAAATTATGGAGGAGAGGTGGCAAAAAAATCAGACAAACGAACCGATAAGTTTAAAGGCGGCTGATTTGGTATTGGAGATAAAAGTTCTTTGTATAAAGGTATGATTTTCATGCCAATGCATGACTCTAAATTAGCTACGGTTGCTACAAATCATGAATTAGCAAACAGTAGTGATTATAGAGATATTCTTAATCAAGCTAAATTAAAAAGACAACGTCAAAGTATAAAAACTAACTTTTAACATATGATTGATCAGAAGAAAAATGACTGGTTAGCAACCTTATTTTTTCAACCAGACAAAAGTGTACAAGATATAGTTAATTTGGGAATAACTCCTGATAATTCAAGTCTCCAAGATAGAGAATATTATAAAAATATTCCTGAAATTCAGGAAGCTTTTAAAAATGATCGTGGAGAATTTGATAATCAAAAATTTGATTCTTTTTATCAAAGTTCCTTAGATTTATACAATAAGGTAGATAAAGAGAAGCTGTCTAGTACAGCAATGAATACGTTTACATATGATCCTATGGACTATTTTGCTCCATTAGGAGGTGATGTTAGAGAAGTTTCTCCTAGACTTGTTCGATTTGCTAATCCAGAAAGAAGAAATCGAGGAATTGTTAATCTATATGAAACTTCTGGTCCATCTATGTCTATTCGTGAGGTTGCACAAACTAATAAAGTATTTAATACAGATACTGGTAAATTTGAATCTTGAACCCCAAATGACTGAGGTGGTTTATCAGCCATTACTAGACCCACTTTGGTTCTTGCACAGTGAGATGATGATGGAGAACATGTTGTAGGTAATAGAACTGTAACTCATAAAAAAGGAGATCTTAAGTTTAATGATTACGGTGATCCTTATTATGAAACATTAGGAAATAGAGACCTAACTGGAAAGGATATTCTACATATTGCAGATACCTTAACTATTGATGGTAGTGCTTGGAACAAATATGATTTTTTTGACTCTGATGGATTAGATAAAAGTGTGTCAGGAACTGTTGCAAAAACAGTTCTTAAAGTTGCCCCAATGTTAATTCCGTACGTTGGTCCTGTTTATGGAGCTTTAACTGCAGGAATTGAACTGGGAAAATTATTTCCAGTGCTCTTTAAGAGCATTGAAGGCATTGCTACAGGAGATTTATCAACATCTAAATCAGCACAAACTGCTACAGATTTACAAGCGTGATTTTCTAGATTTGATGGAAGTTTATCAGACTATGCTAGAAATAAATTTTGATCCTTAGAAAGTTTAGGTAAACTAGTTGAGGATAGTTCTAAACAGCTGTTCCAACAGAGAGTTATTGGACAAATTCCAAAATGAATTGTTGGAAAGGATAATATAAGTGAGAATGCTGTTCGTTGAGGTAGAGCAATGTCCTTAGCATACATGGCAGGTACATCTTCTACTGAAGCTTATGAGTCCTTTAAACAAGCAGGTGCTTCGGATCGAACCGCTGGGCTTGGTATGTTATCTGTTATGGGAGCTATGTTTGGGCTCATGAATAACGATTATTTTAAAGACTTTTGATTTAAAGATACATATCTGGATAAATCTCAAATTAGAAATGTTGTTAAGGAAGCTGCAGATAAAGTAGTAACTGAAAATATAAATAAAGGTGTTATTTCACCTAAAACAGCAGCGAATTGAGTAATTAAAACTAAGAATAATATTCAAGCCAGATTAGCATCAATTAAACCTGGCACTTTATTACATGACAGTCTTAATGAGGGTATTGAAGAAACTATGGAAGAAGTTTCCTCAGATATTGTCAAGTCTTTTTATTCTGGTTTAAATGCATTAGGTATTACTGACCCAACAAAGAAGTATGATTTTGGAATGTCGGCTGAAGACATTTTATCACGTTATACTACGGCGTTTGCGGGAGGTACAATTGGTGGTGCAGTATTTCACTTACACAATAAGTGAGATGGTAGAATGAATGCTATTAATAACGACGCTATTCAACAATCTGATGATTCTTTACAAGAAATAATTTATTTATTAAGAAATAATAAGAAAGAAGACATTAAAAAAGAACTTGATAAATTATATAATAATGGTAAACTAGGAAGTACTAATTTATCTGGTAAAGTCTTCGAGATTGTTAAAGAGCCTGAAGGATTAAAACTACAATACCATCAAGCGGTCGAGGGCGAGTCTCAAAATGATGTAGTTTACAATCAGTTAAATAGTTATATTGATAGAATTGATGCTATTCTTAGTGAAGAGGGACTAGATCTTAGTGATGATCAGCTTCAAGAACTTACAAAACATTTAGGTGTTAATATTACACCAGAAATAGCTCAAGCTATTAATCGTTCTGCTCGTGCTGAGGAATTAATATCCTCAGGAGTTTATAGTAAAATCTTTTCAGATTGGAATAATCTTACAGAAGAAATCTTAAAGACTAAAGTTGAGTTAGAAGCAAAATTAACACCTGGAGAAACTGAAGCTAAAACACCTAAAGATCTTGATAATAAAATTGCTGCGGCTCAAAACGATGCTGATTATAAAAGACTAAAGGCTAAACTTGATAATCTCCGTAATGATCGTGAAAGGATTGTTTCTGGTCAGATGAATGATTATTATTTTGGTCAAGCCCGTTTTGCTGCAACTCCTGCTTTAGTAAATGCATTTGTTGATGATTTAGGGATTCATAATTATACTAAGGTTAGATATCAGAAGGATTATGATCAATTAACAGCTGATGAAAAAGCTGTAATTGATGAAAAGTATAGTGAGTATACCAAACAAGAAGAAAAAAATAAAGTGTACGCCGCCTTCGAATTATTTAATTCGTTAGATGAAAGTATTTCAAAGGATTTACTTGAAATAGCTAATAAAACAACTAATCTTAAAAATGTCTATGTTCCAGGACAAACAGTTCAAACTTCTAGAATTCAAAGAATTGATGAATTAATAAATAATAAACAAAAGGAAATAGATGATGCTATTTCTACATTACCTGAAGGAGCTGAAGTTACAGAAAACCAAGATGTTGTTAAGTTACAGGGGGAATTAAAAATACTTGAAGATTATAAGGATTTTGTTTCTAAATCTCAATTGTTTGCATTAGCTTCAGAAATATCTGAAAATAGTCCTTTACAAAGACCTAGTTCACAAGAAGAATTAACTGAACTTGTTCTTAATAATTATGCTAACTCTTATATTAATTACCTCCAGTATTTAAAAAACAATAATCTTTATACAGACTTAACAGATACTGATTTAATTGCAGTATTACAGAGTTGGATTGCTGTAAATGGAATTCATATTACACCAAATAAAAAGTGAGTTGATAAGTTTATTGAATATTCTGAGAACAAAGGATGAGGGTATTCACCAAATGATAGTAATGTTGTAGATCTGGCTAAAAGGTTAACTGAACTTGCTGATGCAATATCTAAAGGAAATTTATTAGATATTAAAACTCTTTATAAAAATTTAGTTCAGGGAGATGAGCTTAATAATATTATTGATTATATCAATGAGTTAGAAATGTCTAATGGGGAGACAACTAAAGAAATATTAGATAATCTTCTTCCCACAATTGGAAACATGTCGTTTATTGATTTTATTAATCAAGTTTCTGATTTAAAATCAGAGATTAAAACATCTCCAGCTTATGAACTACTTCAAAAGTTTGCAATTTCTACTAATGGCAATAGTCGAAATCTAATTGAAATTCTTACTAGAGAATACAATGAGTTCTTAAATAGTAAGACTCTAGAAGATTATATTATAAATGATAAGGATTCTTTACTTAGATTAAAGGAAACTAGTAGATTAATTGACGTTTTAGAATCATTAATTAGTGCATCAATTGATGGTGGGTATAATTCTCAGGTAAATGTTTTTAGAAATAAATTAGCTAAAAATCCATTAGCTGAAATTGACACTGAGACAGCTATTAATATGCTTAATGATTTACAAGCTGTTCAGATTAGGGTTAATACACTAGTTACCGTTGCTGAAAATAATCAGGCTCAAAAACTTAGAGAGCAAAAAGATATTGCTATTAACATGCGGCAGCGATTTACAAGTTTATTCTTAGATAATGAGCACTCAACAATCAAGGATAAGTTTGCTTCTATTTTCGCAATTGATCTAGATCAAATGATTGCTGATTCTGAATTTCCTACTGGAGAAATTACTGAGGAAAATTATAAAGAATACGAAGAAGCTTCTATTAAATTGGAAACTTTTATTTGAAAATCAGTTAATGATTTAGGGTTAAGTGATGAGGAGATTGTTTCTAGAATTAATTCGTTATTTGCTTCTGATAAATTATTACTGTTACAACCTACTAAATTATTAAAAGACACAACCGTTATATCTGATTATGATCAGGCTGTATACTTATTAACAACCTTAGCATATCCTGCTCAAAATTTTTATAATGAATTAAAACAGGTTATATCAAGTGATGATTTTGATAAGGCTCCTATTTTTAGCCAAGAGTATGCGATTAGAGTGGCATATGCAAGTAATAAAAGAAGAAATCTCTTTAATATATTTGCTAATTCTTTAAATACTCTTGCTCAATCATCTGAAGATATCTATATAAGAAATAAGATTTCTTTACAAAACTTTATTTGTACATTTGGTGGTGCGGGAACAGGTAAAACTAGAGGTATTGCTTATGTAATTAAAAAAATGATGCCAGAAGCAGCTGTAGCTGTAGTTGCTCCTACTCAAAAACAAACAGAAAGATTAGCAGATGCAGTACAGCATGATGGATTAGCTTATACTAAGAATGAGCTTATAGAAAAAATTCTGGGGCGTCAGCTTAGCGATAATGATTATATTTACAGTGATAAAGAGGATGTTGATAATTTAAAGCTCAAACGGCTTAAAATGAATCCTGCTAGTATGTTTGCCACTAATGAACAAAAAGTAATCTTTATTGATGAAGTTGGCCAATTCTCTAAAACTGAACTTGAGTTAATTAGTAGTTGAGCAAACAAAAACAATATCTCTATAATTGCATTAGGAGATTATAAACAGAACTCCGCTTATATAATGTATAAAAATAAGAGATATGACTTCGGCATTGAAGACACATTCTTTGTTAAAACTCCAGACTTAAGTGCTCCACTCAGACCTAATAATATTGCTAAATATGATAATTATAATACTTTAAATAGTATTTTAGATCAAGTTTGAACGGAGTTCTATAAGGATCCTTCTATGGATTTGGCGAAAGTATCAGCCTATGTAGATAAACTCTTATCTAAAAACAAAACTAGATTAAAATATTTTGAGGGTAAAAATATATTTGGTGGGGAAAAAATAATATCTCAATCTGATGTTATTACTTGAGCAGATAAACTGTCTAAGTTGTCTACAGATGTTGTTATTATAACTGATGATCCTTCTAAATATTCTACTGTTAAAAATGTAAAGGTTGTTGGAATTGATAGTGTACAAGGAGATGAATTTGAATATGTTATTATTGATAAAGATTGAACTGTAACTCCATCTGGTGAGGTAGCTGATAATTATAAAAGGTTAAAAGATTTATATACCTTAACTCAACGATCTACTAGAGGAACAGTATTTACTGGTAATGGTATTAGTGATGCGTTAAATTTAAGTACAGAGTCAGATTTAACAAGTGCTGGTAATATTGAAGTTTCTGAAAATCAAATTAAAGATTTTAAAGACTGGCGACTTGATCTACTAAGTAATTTACCTCAAGAGAATATTGATATAAATGTTGATTCACAAGAAACAGTTCCTCAGGAACAGATGGAAGAGACCTTAGAAACAAATTCTGATCAACAATCAACTCAATCAACTAATACTCAACAGACTCCTGAATCACTTGATTCAAAAGAAAGTGAACAAACAATTAATTCTAATGAAGGCAACCAGGCTCCAGTAATGGATATAAATCCTGTTCATAGTCCCAATATTGATAAAGTTGTTACACCTAATGTAACATCTAAAGAGTCAAAATCGCCTACAAAATCTATTACAACTACTGATTCTAATATTAGCAGAGCAGTTGATAACTTAACTTTTATTACTAGTAATGAACTAATTAATTATGACAGTAATTCAGAAAAGTCATTATTTAATAAGCTGAGTTTAGGAACTCAAATACCTTCTAAATCTTATAAAAGATTAGTAAAACTGTTAGGTGATTATTTTACATATGGGCATTATAGAATTGATCCAAAAGAAACACAGAAACAATTACAGTCTATACTTCTTAGTGACAGTGATTTAAAAACGATCATCCCATTAATTCAACCATTATTTAACAATAATAATATAGTATTTAAAATTGTTGTTCCAAATGGATGAAATAAAGGATTAATGGTAGCTGAATGAGGTGATATTGAGATTCCATTATTAATTACAGCACCAAAACCTGGGATTTATAATGGAGAGATTTTTGTTGGAGCAATTCATTATGAAACGGACGAAATTCCTCATATTGTTAATATATCTAACTTTAAAAACAGTGCAATAAATTCAGATAATTTATTTACAGCTTTACCTAGAGTATTTGCACTTCAGGTTGACAATAATGAGCAAACAGGAACAAAATGGGATCAAAGAACTTTTGAATATATTTGAGGGACTTCTGGACAAGCATCATCTAGAAAAAATGGAAACTCATTTATTCTAGTTTCTGCAGATTCCTTAGCTAGTACAAAACAATTTGAAGCTAATTTAAAGGCTTCTATTGATTCTAATGGTACTGTTACATATTTAACTCAGCAAAATGCTTCTATGCAGCTCTTAGGTGTTAATGCTGCTGAATCCTTTAGTAATATTATATCTCAGTCTTCAATAATGATGAGAGAATATTATAACACACCTAAAGCTAATAGGAAATTTATTACTTATTTAAGCCCATATAGAGCAGGAAGCATTATTTCATTAACGTATAACTCAGAATTTAAATCTTTAGTTACTCAGCAACTAAATACATATTTAAATAAAAAGTCAAAAGCAATAAATATTATTAATAAGAATTCTAAAGAATCTGCTGTTATCACTTATGACAATGGAACTTTTATTGTTAATGGAGTCTCTTATGATAGTATATCAAGTGCAATTGATAATATTATTAATACTCAAAATCCAGAGGATTATTATATTTTATTAGGATATATAAACAATAATAAAGAATATAGATACAATTCTGGAGTCGATATGATTAACACTGTGTTTGGAGAAGCTAGTCAGTTTAATGACTTAGTCGTTAGTAAGATTCAGGATATACTTGATAATAGTACTCAATTCAAACTAGGAATTTATGTATTCGACAAAACAACAAAACCTGTAGCTGGATCTCAGTACTTTTATGAAACAGATTTTCAAGGTAAAAATTATATAACTAATGTCTCTAATATTATTGGTAATGATTTTATAATTAACTATGATAGAATACAACCTATAGTACAAAGTACTCAAGTTAATCTTGAACAAGAAGAATTACAGCAAATTAATAATCTATTAAAGAGATGAGGATTTAATGAATATATTTCTGAGTTAAATGGTATTAATGAGGTAGTTACTAGACTTAACAATCAAATTCTAGAAACAATTAGTACTCCAGATTATTCGTTAATTCAATATACTGGAGATTCTAGAAATCCTTTAATTATGAATAAAATCACAAAGAATCCTATTCCGATGATTATTAATATGTTTAAGTCTTCATATAATACAAATTTAACCCCAAACCAGGTACAAATTTCAACAACTTCTAATTTGAATTTTGTCCCATTTTTAGTATCTTTGAACTCTGAAAGTAACGAGTTTGTATTAGAACAAAAGAATAATATATACAGCATTAGAGAATTTAATTTATATTCAGAGTATAATGATTTAAAAGACTACTTGAATCAGAATATTAATTTATATAAAGAAAATCCTGAAATTATGACTTACTTAAAAGCAATTATGATGAATACTGAAGTAACTGATAAAATTGCAGAAGGATATTTTAATGCTGTATTTTCTAATGAAAACTTAAGTGAACTAAATAATAGAGTTTCAAAATATTTATTAACTAAACTAGAAAATAATGAGTGTTAAATGTAATTATTCTTCAATTTATTATCCTTTATTGAGGAATCAATTACTAACAGATCCTAATGGATTTAAAGATTTTATTAATAATCACTTTATAAATCCAGATGAAGTATATAGGACGTTTGTGAGTGGAGTAAATACAAACTCCACTCCAACTCCTGTATTTAATATACAAGCTGTTAGTAGTAGAATAGGAGTGGAATTTCCACAAGAAGTTACATCTCCACAACAATATTATATTGGTAATGCAAGACAATATAATAGGATGATTGATAATGCTGCAAAGCGGTTAATAGCTTTATCAGTATTTGATATTAATACAGATTCTTTTATAGATGCTAATGCTATAGTTGGTAGTTACTCTAATTTAAATAATGGGATATTTAAATATAAGTTAGAATTATTATCTAACTTAAGTTCTTTTATGGGTAAATCTATTCCAGAACTTTATGTTACCTCAGATCCTACTCAAACTATTAAGATTTTTGAAAACACTATTGAGGAATATGCTGCTTATATTAGAAATTCTGAGCTAACACAAGATCAAGCCTTTTTTAATGCATTTAACTCTTATGTAACATTAACATCATTTGATGATATTTTAAAACTATATACTCCTTTTATAGAGGTAAAACCAGAGTTTAAGAAAAGCTCCAGTTATAGTATTGATAGATATATTTATAATGGTCCTAATGTTACTCATTATACTGGTTTTAGTAATAATGAATTTATGGGTTCTGAGGAAGCTGTAAGTGATTTAGCTAAAATATTATTATCATATTTTCCAGAAGTCAACAGTGAAGGAGAAGTTATTAACAATACCTCAATTTCTTTATCAGGCTTTAATTCAACTTTAAGTAAAGTAAAACTGTTTACAGAGGAAACACTTGATCCCGATGTTACTAATGAATTAAAAAAAGGAGCTAATGCAAATATGAATATAGTAATTAATAAATATTTGCAAGTTTTAAACAGTAAAGCACTCCCTCCAGAACATATCACATATTTACAAAATAAACTAAGAGGTATTCAAAAGTTTATTTATTCTGATAACATGGCTCCTCAGATTAAGCAAATGTTCACTAATTTGATGTCTAAAACTGTACTTTCTAGTTACATTAGTTATAGTACAGATCCTATTAGTAATAATTTAACTAGTAAAAATTTAACAGATCGTCCTGTATCAATTGAGCGATTTGGAATTGTTGATGTAGTCAAAGCAGCTAGTAATTATTGAACTAATAATAAATTAAAATTTAATGAGTTATTAGATAAACATAGAATCACTATATCAGGATCTACTATCAACATTAATTCTGGATTAAATAATCTAATCTTAAAGTATGATAATGAGTCTGGAAAATTTACTACATCTGGAAATTTAGATGAGGTGTCTTTGGAAAAAGTATTAATAGACTTTACGTCTATGATAATTCCAGATGATTTTAATCAAGTTGTTAATCAGGTATTTCCTAGGGATTTAACTAAAAATAAAGTTAGTTTATTTTCTCCTATATTAGGAACTGTTTTATTAGGAGCTAGTAGAAAAACTACTCTAGATACTAATAAAAAGGGTTTTTTTGGACAAAGTAAGGATTTATCGAAGGTATTAAGTGTTATTAATGGATCGGATACCATTAATGTTATCAAAAATGCAGAAGGTAACAATTTACCATTATATCAAATGGTTTGTTTAGCATATTCTCATAAAGGTATTAAGCAGTATTTAGAAAATCAATTAGGTTGAGGAGCAGATAATGTGATGATTGATAATGGAGTTTATCAAAATATTCAACATGTTAAAAGTCCAAAAATTAGAGCTGAAGTTACAATAGGAAATTTTACAAAACAGTCTAAAGATTTAACTGAAAATGAAGTTCAACACTTAGCTATTGTATATGATTTTCTAGAAGGATTAATAAAAAATAAATCTTCATCTGAAGGAGAAGGAAGTACCACTGGTATTATTGGATTACAGACTACTGTTTATTCAGATAAGAATAAACATTTTGTAATGCAATTTGATTTAAATCAAGACTGAAATTTTGGTGATTTGGGAAATCTAAATTTTAAAGAAACTTTAAACAAATTTTTTAAGTCACAGAATTTTGATGATTTAGAACCAATTAAAAACATTTGATTTGAAACTAATAAACGTCAGTATAATAACTTAGTTAATAGGATTTTATCTGATTATAGAACAGCATCAAAAAAGGACATACAAACACTATCTGATTTAAAGGATTATATAAAGAAGACTCCTGTAAAACGAATAAGGACCTTATTTAGACAGGCTGGTTTGGAATTTATTGATGAAGTTCATATTTCCAAAAGTCCCGCTAAGACATTCGTTTTTAATGAAACTTTAGAGTTTTTATATAATACTTTCAATAATAGGGATCAATTTAATCAATTCTTGAATAAACAACTTAATAGATTTATTGAAGATTCTGCGGGTGCGTGAGAGAGTATATCAACAGATCAAACAGCTATTAAAGCATTTATTGACCAAGGTTGAGATTCTTGAATTTCAAAGGAAACTCGAACTATTAAAGATAGCGAAGGTTATGAGACTAAGGAGGAATATTCAAGACTTCTACCATTTACTATAAACAGAAAAGGAAGAAAATTAAATCCTTTACTTTCTTCTTATTTTATTATGGATTCATTTTTAAGCAATGAATACAATAAAATGATGGTTGGAGGTGTTTATGCACATCCAAATAAGAATAAGGAAGCAATAACTGCTGAAGACTATGTTAATCATAGTTTTGCTACTAGGTGGATTTCTCAAGTAAAACGTATGGTTATTTACGGAGCTACACATCATCCATTTGCACAAGGATTGAAGAATGGTGTTGCAGAGAAGGTTAAGATGGCTGTAATTGCCGATATTGGTTCTTCTGTTCAAAATATCAGTGGGTTAGAAGATTCTGTAGACTCAATGGATGGTGCGGGATTTACAAGTCCTTATTTTTCTAGACAGCAAAATGTTTCTTTAATTGATGCTAAAGTAGGTAGAAATAAGAAAACTATTTTTGCTGATATTAATGGACAATATGGATTACCTAAACTTTTGAAATGAGCAGAATATGAAATTACTAACGCTGTAAGACGTCTATCTTGAGGATCAGCTACCAAGATGGAAAATATGTTTAGGAAAATGCATAGTCTAAGTTTTGGTGATACTATCAGTGTCAATTATAATAATGACTTTGATGATGTATTTTATCAGGATCCATCTAATGGTACCTATTGGAAAATCAATAGAGTGACTATTAATAATAATCTTGCTGAAGTTGAAAAGGTTGAGGTTAATGAAATCGGAGTGATTGTTGGCAATCCAGTTATAGAATCTGATATTGTTGTTGATAATATATACAGTTTAGATCAACTTTTCGGTGGAGCGTGGTCAATGGAATATAGTGATTTAACTAAATCACTTATATACTCAGAAAATAGCCTAGACTTAGTAAATGATATTATTAATGATATAAATCTGAAAGACCATTTTATAGGATATTTAGTTAATAAATCTGCTATTAAAGTTGGTGCTTCAAATATTAATGAAGTAGACAGTTGAAATAACTCAGAGCCTTTATGATATACTGACTTATCTACTAAATTTGGAGGAGTTCAAATGGATGCTGATCATGAACTTGATGAAGCGGAAGTTACAGAAATGACTCAAATGATTAGTGCCTTAGAGCAAATGGGATATACTCACGATCTAGCTTCTAAAGTTTATCAAGAGATTGGTAAGTTATGTTATGATGCAATAGCTGAAGTTACTGATATTTTAGATCGAGGAGACACTCAAGGTTTATATGAAATATATGGTAAAGCTTTAGTAAAGGCATTCCAAACTAATAACAAGGATACACTAGGATTAGCACAATCATTTATCAAACTAGCTCAAAAAGGATTTAATGAAAAGAAAATTGATTACAAAATTCCTTTTAGTTCTGGAACAATTAACGGTATTTTTAATTCTACAGTTACATCTTCTCTGGTAAGAGAAGCTATTAGGAGACATTATAGTGGTGTAGCTTCAGTATTAAATCCTTCTTATGATAGTATACAGTATTATCAATATAGTGGTAATACATATACCTATCCTGAGTTAATGAAGTTGATTAATCGAGTAAGGTCAGAATCAGGACAATTATCACTTACTATTGAATCTGCATTAAACGATATAATGATTGATGATTTCTTAAATCCATTTATTGTAGATATAACTCCTGATAATCCAATTGACTTTGAAGATACATTAGTTGTGTATAATGAACAAACTACTGATGAATATGGTAATACAGTTTATGTAAACCACTTAGGAGAAGTTGTTCCAAATGCATATGAAATTGTAAAAGTTGATAACTATCAAAAATATGATTGATATAAACATCATGATTCTCGTTATATACAAAAGTGGACAATTAAACCTAAGAACCTGAAAGGTGCAGATACTACATTTGAAGTAAATGGCCAACGATTTAGTGTATTTGAAGGTGATATTAGCAGAGCATTACATTATTTGGAAAAAACAGGAAGTACAGATATTGTTTCTTTAGAGGATGAAATTAAATCTAATATTAGAAAAGAATTAGGATTACCTAATGATCTCAGTGAAGTACAACAAAGTATACTTGATAATGTCTATATAGAACGTATGTCTATGATTCATAGAATTATAGATCCGTTTATCTCAACTAATGGTAAAGTTAATGGAAAATTTCTTAAAAATAGACTTGTCAGAGAGCAACAAAAATTACTTAATTCTTTAGCTGATAGTAAGCCAATAATCTGACAAGGTGTTGAGGTTCAGCCAGAAAATGTTAAAGTTGTTCCAGCTCAAATCATTATGGGTAAGTTATATGCTAAACAATTAGGATTATTACCTGGAGATTCATTGGCTCAGATTAAAGATGAAGGTTCTAAGTTTTTTGAGAATAGAATTCAAGGTTACTATAATGATGGTAATTCTGATCCTGAGTCTTATGATGTAATATTATTTGATGGGACTGGAGATAAGCTTTATGTTAAAGTGGGAAATCCTCAAACTACAGAGTTTTATAAGAACTCATTAACTCCAAATTCAGAATTTACTATTGTTGACGGTAGAGTTTATTATAATGGTAATGAAGTTGGTTCTGAGAATGGAAAGGCATTCTATACATACACCGATTCATCAGGAGAAAAACATAATTTTGCTATCGTTGATCATGTTGATAGATTATTAGAACTAAGAAACTCAGGTATTTATAATAACTATAAATACAACTATACTAAATCTAATTTGGATATGTTATTAAATATCCAATTTAGTAATGAGTTAACTAATAATGCTCCAATTACCTTATCATACTACGACGACTTTGGAGAAGTTAAGACAAGACCAATAGTAAATATAAATACAATCAACACAACCACTCTTCAACAAATGCTTGAAGATAATCAAGCTATTAAATTTACTAATAGAATTAAAAAAATTGCTGAAAGTAAATATCAAGCATTTATTAAGAGTTTGAATTTTGTTGGAACCCGAATCCCATGTCAGTCAATGCAATCATTTATGCCACTTGAAGTAGTAGCATTTACTGATAGTGATATAAATGAGGTCTACGTCCCAACAAACCAGACATGATTACAGGGATCGGACTACGATATTGATAAACTGTATATCTTAGGTTATTCTGTTTCAAACAACGGCTCAATTAACTATAATCTAGAAGCAGCTCCTTATTTGAAGCAAGATGCTCTTAGAAATAGAGTAGTAGATGGTATATTTGATGTGATTTTAAATCCAAAAAATCAAATTAACCTAACAATGCCTATTACTACTTCAAATATTGGTAAATTAGCTGAAAAATCAATTCTTGGCCAGGCATCGTTAAAAATGAGTCCATTTAATCCTTCTAGTAAGTATTTAATGCAGATTCAAAACATGGTTGGTAAAACTGTGATTGGTAATGTAGCCACAGGATTAAAAAGCTTCTTTGCATTATCTAATGTATATAATACTAGATTTAGAGAAATTGCTAATGCATTAAATAGTGGAGATTACGAAACGGTTCGTTCTTTATTATCTCGTTATATATTTAAGCATCCTACTGAAGATAGATTTATTACATTAGCTAATGTTAACATGGAAATGTTTGATAATACAGATTGATTAAATATACCAGAAGACATTAGAAACATTTTAGTATCAATAATTGATTTCCAAGAGTCACTAGCTGATAAATCTCTTGATCTTGGAGAACTTCTGAATAGTGCCACAGATAATGCTAAAGAATTGATTCTTAAGAAGATAAATGCTGATGCAAACTGAGTAGATATTTATGTCTATAGTTTAATGCTTGGCGATGATCTTGAAACAATAGGTAAATTAATGTTATCACCACAAGTTACTGAATTAGTTTCTAAATATAGTACAAATCTGTGATTAGATCCATTTCCAAAAAATAAACTTAAATATATTGAGAGTGCTATAGATAATCCTAGTGATTTCACACCAGAGGGTTCTGAAATATCTAAAACTAAACAACTCTTTACTCAACTACTACAGAGAGCTAAAGGTGCTGAGGAGATCAGAATTTTAGGAAGGTTATTAAAAATCAATCAAGGAATACCTACTGATAAATACAGCAAATATAACTATATACAAGGTATTGAGGCTTTTATAAATCAGAGAGTAGATAAGCCATTTAATCTTCTCAGGTTTATTAGAGACAATACATATAGAGACGAATGAATTAATCTATATGAAACAGTAAAAACTTCATTTAACATTCTAGATGTAATATCTACAGTTCCCCATTTTAAGGAAATGTTTAATATTATAAATATTGATGATGCAGTATTAAATGAATTATCTGTTAGGAATAGATTAGAATCTCTAGTCTTGCCTAAATTACAAGCTGAAAAAGGATCTAAACTTAATGCACAAGAATTTAGACAAAGTAGGAACACAATTAATGACTTTCTTATTAATTCCTGAATTAAATCTAAAAATATTGCATTTAAAGTACCTATAGGACAAAAGTACGAAACAGAAGGAGCTACACTACTAAATGATACTCCCAACTTTACTATTAACTTGGATTCAAAACTAAACATAGAATCTTTCCGATATTATATGGAAGATTATGTAATACCTACATTAAAAGAAAAATTACCTAATAACTCTTTTATTGCTGGATTAACTTTTGGTTTAAAAACCGATCCAACAACAGGCAAGGAGAGGGGATTTTTTAAACCTATTATCAATATGATGCAAATAGATAATACGCAGAAAACTAAAGCAATCTATGAACAAATGTTACATGATTTTAATGATCTGAATAAAATTTCTATTGCTGAAATTGATAATCAAAATCCAGTTAACCTATTCTATTTATATAATTTAATTATTAATAAGGATAGTTTTGGTCAGGCTTCTATGACAAGATTTTTTGAGGATTTAGTTGCTAGTGGTGATAATAGTTTATTAGTAGTAGATTATAATAACTGAGTTGATAATCAAGATCCTTATATACTGGCAGATCAATACTTTGGTGTTGAACCTGCCATAAATAATTCAACTCAGAGTCTTCTAATAAATCCTGCAAATGAAAATGTTGAGACAATTGGATTTAAATCTGAAGAGAATACATCTTTAGATATGGATTATAATGATAGACAGAGTGATAATGAATCATCACAATCTATTGAAGCCTCTAACACTCCTGCGCAAGAAGACGTAGAGTATTATAATATTCAACCTTCAACAAAAGCTATATTAATTGATTTACTTGATAATCAGTTAAAAGACTTAAATATTATAAGAGTTACTAATGATGATCTTGTGGGAGAAGAACCTGCAATTAGAAACGCTAAAGGATTTATTAAAGATGGCCAGATTTATATTAATATTGATAAAGCTACAGTTGATACTGTAATTCATGAATTTGCACATCTCTATTTAGCAGCGGCTAAAAATGGTTCTAATTCTCAAGCATATTATGAGATTCTTTCAGAATTACCTCAAACAGAGCTTTGAAAAAATATGAGAGCTAATAAATACTATGCTAACAAAAGAGGTTCTGATTTTGATGAGGAAGTATTAGCAACTATGATTTCTCAATTTGTAAATACTAAGCAAACAGAAAATCATGATATTATAAATAAGTTATTTGAAATACTCCCTTCTGAGTTTATAGCTTTAATAAATGATATTAACATAGATATTAGTCAAAGTTTTGATCTTTTAACAGAAAACTATAAGTTAAGTCAGAAAATGGCTACAATTAAAAATCAATTAGTAGAAGACGATATTCTTAAAGAAGACTGTAAATAATGGCAAATTGTACATATGAAATAACAGTAGACGGAAAGGTATATAAGTTCAGCTCCGACTTGGAGCTGGACTCCTTTCTGAATGCTTACTATCAAGATATGGTAGTAGATAAAACTAATGCGACTCTTCAAGTAGATCCTAAACAAGTAGCTATAGATAATGTAAATAAAATTATTGAAGCTTATAAAAATGTTGCTACTAAGTTTGAATTAACAAACGAAGATGGAGAAAAGGAAGTTGCGTTAAAAATAGATAACTCTATTGGTGTTACTAAATTTATTACGTCTTATGGAGAACCTACAAATTTAGGAAAGACGTTTGTTCCTGAGTTTAATCTTACAGATTACCTTAGAAATCAAAAAGAAGTTTTAATAAAGAATGGCTTATCCGCATCTGAAGCAGATACTTATCTAGCTGATTTACAAAAAAGTTGGACTAAGTTAACAGATTATGGTTCAGAGGTGCACCAACTATTTGAATCTATTTTAAATCCAGAAGTTACTTTCAAACAGAAAGCTTTATCTGATAATCAAGTTACACTTCTTAAAAATCAATTTAAAAACTTGATTGAGGATTTAAAAAACCAATATGGACATAATGCGCAGTTTTTTACAGAAGTTCCAATTGTTTCTTCTAATATTCACGAAGCTTATAAAAAAGCAGGAATAGATTCTATTAATGGTCGTATTGATTTGTTAATCATTGATGAAAATGGAAATGTCCATATCCGTGACTTTAAAGTGTCAAAAACTAGTGTGGGTCCTTGAGAAGAAACTAGTAATAGAGAATTAAAGAATTTCTGGGTTTCCTCTAAAAAATTATCTGCAGCGTATCAATTAGGTTTTTACAAAGCAATGTTGGAACAAAATGATCTCAGGGTTGCAACTGTAGGTATTATTCCAGTAAAATTAGATATTGAATATAATTCTAAAAATGGAGAGCCTGACTTATCTAATATTAAAGGTATACAAGAAGTTAGTATTGAATCTAATGCTATTGTTGTAAATCCCTATAACACTACAGGTAAATATTATGAAAGAGTAAAAGAGATTTTGCCAATTACCTCAATTACTGATAATTTAGATATAGTAAAACTAATTCAGGAACCGATGAGTAAATTCGTTCCGAATTATGAACTGTCTACTAAGGTTCAACGAAGAGGAGCAAGTGTTGAATTTTTTAGAAAAAAACCTAATTTTGTTAGAGATATTCCACCTTCTGATAAAGAAGCTAACTATGGTCGATATAAATTTTTTGACGAATATTCAACGTCACTTTCTAAATGGGTATATGCTCAAAATGAAGAAGACTTGCAACAAAAATTAAAAACTTATGTCGACAAAGTAAATGAAATTAGAGGAAACGAAATGGCGACATTAGCAAATAATATTGAATTAGCGATTTCTGGTTCTCTAACTTTAGATCAAATTGTTAGCGATAAAAATAGATATAAAGGTGATTATACTAAACGTGTATTTAAGAAGTATATTGAAGGTAAATGGAAATTTGAGAGTAGTCCGTCATTAATTTCAGCAGGTATTTTCATCTTTACAAAAAATGGACTACTTGAAGTAGTTTCTCTATCAGCTAGTACAACTCATCAAAAGATAAATTTAGGACAGGGAACCTCAATATTAGGAGCAACTAAGAAAAATGAAACTGTTAATGAGCATAATATTTTTGCTGCAACTAATGGTAATATTGACTTAATTAAGGTTATGTGTCTTTTAAATGGAGAGGCTGAACGATTTTCTAATTATAAAATTAGCAAAATTATCAATGCTAATATTTGACACCAAACTGGCTCTGAACAGTATATGGAAAAACTATACGACAATTTTGTAGAGTTATGTAGAATCCATAATGTTCCTGTTAATATTAAGAAAGGAAATTTTGCTACAACACTAGAATCAGTTATTAATAGTATTACTGATACTTGTGGCGAAGATAAAATTAAAAATATAGGCAACTGAAAACTTACTTATGACGGAGATACTGTTGTTGACGGTGTTCCATATATTCTTGATAGAATGGAAGAACTTAGAAAACTGGATACAGCAGATGAGTTACGAAAGGCTATAAGAACCAATAAGTGGAATTTTGATGATCCTTTGCAGGTTGCTTATATGTTATTGGGGAAAGCTTTAAATAAACTTCAAGGATACGAAGTTTACATTGAGCCTGATCCCACAAAATGGGTTAATGTTACAGGGTCGTTTCATATTGGAACTAATATTACCAGTATCAATAACTCTCCTTCGTTGACTGCTCAAGCAGTAGGCAGAATTGTTGCAGTTACAGAAACTAGAATTAGAAGAGCAGAATTGACTTACGATTCTAAAATTAGAAAAACATTTAAAGCCTTTTATGAATATAATAATAGAAATAAGTTAATTGGTGGTGAGGTAAAATATTTTGACAATTTATTTGTTAGAGACTCTAATGGAGATATTTCTAAATCTTTTATACTAAAACATCCAACTGATTCTTCTTTAGCGAAGGAAGAATCTGATTTAATTACATTATTTTTAGATATAGTTAATAATCTAAAATATAATGGTTCAGACTACTTAATTGAACAAGCTAAAGAGGATGGGTCTTATTATGAGGTGCCTTTAGCAATTGGATCAATGAGATCTCAGTTACATAATAAAGGGTTCAAAGAAGGATTAAAGGCTGAATTTCATGAGTCTTTAAATTGACTAAGATTGTTTACTGAGCAAGAGGGCGATTTTGAACATTTCCGTGAACAAGAAAGAATTTATAATAAATATAAAATTAGTAGTGATATTAGAGAGAAGATAATCGAAAATCATGGAATAAACGGTCTTGAAACTCAATTAGAAGACTTATTGAGAAACTATATTCATTCTTATGTTGCGGAAACTGAATACAATAATATTATTCCTCAAATTCAAGGAATTAAAATTGCATTACAGTATAATCAAGCAATGTATGG
>ERZ827168.435-NODE-435-length-70347-cov-5.049650_pt1 | contig 70347 bp, 62 predicted proteins | sample MGYA00519868_ERZ827168 | MGnify/ENA primary metagenome ERZ827168 (study PRJEB31778, sample SAMEA3449271) | human gut metagenome | biome: human gut; feature: human-associated habitat; material: faeces | place: United Kingdom | collected 2010/2012 ... | reverse complement strand
TTTCGCTAATCACCAAATTTACAAACACTTACAATTCGTCGAACTCACGTTATTTATTTTTTATTTTGATTGTCAGTCTGCTGGTGTCTTCCGTCCTCTTATTGTCGTCCCGTCCGACACGTCATCTTGACGTAGCCTACTACGCCTTCGGCAAGGATGTAATGAGAGCTGTCAGATAATAGAGTGAAATTTGTAGGCCTTCTAACGGCCGGTCACGGGTAAAACATATCCACGCTTAATTTCCAATGAGCCCAAAAGGTTCTTCCTGTTCAGAATTTCTATGCTGTATGGATATCCCCACTGATTTTCTACTGCCCCAATCTTTTTTGTTACTCTTTACTTGATAACAAATAATATTGTTGAATTCTGTATGTTACGGGAAAATAAAAAATCCTGACTTCAGAACGAAATCAGGATTTTATTTTTGCTTTTTAAAAGGTGGTACCACCAGTACTATTAAAGTTAAATTTCAGTCAAACAGATTTCATTTGTTTAGTTGTGAACATACTGTATATCAAGTATTTTCAATTTGATTAAATGCAGTATGATTTAATCCGATACAAGTTTTATAGGTAACTTTATAGGTAACTTTTGAAAAAACATAGTAACTTTGCAGCCGTAACATTATCCATTATTAAACGATTGAGTTATGGCAAAAACGCTTTCCAGATTCTATATCCTCAAAAAGGACGAGAACAAAGAAAAGGCCACCCTTTTTATAAGGGTGCAGGCTCCGGGCAGAAAGATTGACGTGCAGTTTACCACACATATTCAGGTCGGTGTGGCCGAATGGAAAGCAGCCGTTGCCGATGAAGACTCTTTGGCACGCCATCGCAAACAAAATCCCAAGTTGCATGACAAGCTGGGCAGGATAGAAGTGATGTTGGAGCGTGAAATGTCCGCACCTCAATTTGACAGGCAGCATATCAAGTCGGAAATATTGGCTATATCTGACCCGAACAAATATGAAATCCAACGGGCACAAAAAGAGGTAGAAGAGAAAGCGAGACTGGAAGAAGAACGTATCCGTCAAGAACAGGAACGGCTCATTCAGGAAGGCATCGAGGCAGAGAAGGCCAAGATATGGAATTACCTTTCACGGTTCTGCGCCGACATTAAATCGGGAAAACGCTTGAATAAGAATAACAGGTATTCAGCGGGAACAGTCAAGTCTTGGCACAGTTTCATGAGATTATACGACGACTTCGACAAGAAGCACCAATATACATGGGGAATGGTGAACCGTGAATTTGCGGCCAAATTCCTTGCCTATATGGAAAAGCGCCATTACATGATTACTGCACAAAACAAGTATTTGGTTACACTCCGGGCACTTGTCGGCTATGCCTATACCGATGGCATACACGATAATAACCGTGCCACTCAATGTTTCTCAAAAAAGAAAATAGACGAGAAAGACAAGGCTGCCGAGATATATCTGACATCAGCAGAGCTTCAAGCGTTGTATGAAATGCCGTTAACAGGATTACAGGAACAAGTGCGTGACATTTTTCTGGTGGGGTGTTACACTTGCCAGCGTGTGAGTGATTATAACAACATTTCTCCTGACTGTTTCACTACTACAGCCAAGGGTACACCCATAATCCGGCTTGTACAGCAGAAAACGCATACGGAGGTGAAAATCCCTATCATGAATCCTAATCTGCAAGCCATCTGTGAGAAATACAACTATAATCTGCCTTCCGTGGTTGACGTTATTCTCAACCGATACATCAAGGAAATCCTTAAAGAGTTATCCCAAACCGTGCCATCATTGGCTGTGAAGGTTCGGACCAAGTTGACCATGAAGCAAAAGAAGCAGGTAGATGATGGGAAAATCACAGTGGAACGTAACAGCAAGGGAGAGGTGATGATGCCTCGCTACAATTGTGTCACCACACATACGGCACGCCGCAGCGGTATAACCAATATGTATCTTACACACAAATACACCATTTTACAGATGATGCACGTGAGTGGACATAAGACACAAAAGACATTCATGGACTACATCAAGCTCTCATCAGACGAAATCGCAGACGAAATTGATGCCATAACCAACCATACAAGAGTGGACGTGTTTTGAAAAATATGCTTCAAATATAATAGCAGATGTGCAAATTTTGCACATACTAATGTTTCGGATTGAGGTTGTTTTGTAAAATAGTGTTGCGCATTTCTTTTGCGCATCAAAATGCCTTTATTTTTGTCCTTTTCAAACATTCAATATAATAGTGAGTAAAAACGATAAAGTGTCTATGAAGGATAAAGATGAAGTGCAGGTATGGCTTGAAGCTCATCCGCAAGAATATGCCCAATTTGCAGCCAGGATGAACGAGCAAGGTATTTGTGGCATATTAAAATTGGGTGAGGAAGCCTTTTTGTCCTCGCCTGTCTTTAAGAAAGAAATAGAAAAGATGGTTGCCGCTGGACATATTGAGGCATCTGCCCTATTGGAAATTCTCTCAATGTCCGATTTCGCAGCCAACTACTTCAAGGGAAAAGAAAATGACAGGATGGCTATGGCTGCATGGATTAAGTATGGAGAATCGCCTGAACTGATAGTCAATGAATTGAGAAAGGCTATGGTGGAGCAAAATAAGCGCAAGTACAGAAATCTGATATCCTCTTTGCTCAAATTGTTCTGGAATAAGTTCTTCCAAAGACGTTGTCTACAATATCGTGAGCGCGGCAAATCCAATAACCAAATTGCAACAGGCAATACATTCCTGACTTTGCTTTCCTCTCAAGATGAGAGCATGGTGAAAAGAATTGGGGAATGGACAAGCCGCCAATGCACAGGCATGAGCACAGCCCACTTGTATATAGCCCTTATTGAAACCGGGGAGATTAGCCCTAAGATGCCATTGACCCGATTCGTGGATGCGATGCGTGCATCGTTCCCCAATCATACCATAGTTGGTGTACGGCAATTGCAGAAAAGCGTAAGCTACTTGCAAAACCTTTCGCCTAACCGGAAACAGTACGGCAAGGATGAACCCGAACATCGCTTTGCCATTGATGCTATAAAGGCAAAAGTTCTGCTCATAAATACACAATCGAATGCTTGAATTCGATTCGCTTAAATTCGTTCAGTTCGTTTTCAGATTCGCGAACTGAACGAACCCTTATACCTTTTTAATTCAGCTGATTGCCATATACCTTTGCACCATCACTCCATGTTGGAGCGGTGGCGTTTCTGTCTTCAATCCGTCAGCAGGACCGGCCTTAACCAAGACGGTAAACAGATATTATGGACGATTTATTCAATATCCTCAACGATGGTAAAGCCCACGTGAAAGTGGAAATGAATGCCGCAGACTTGAAGGCATTCTCGGATGAACTTATCCGCCGTGCCAAGGATGAACTTGGCTCCATGGTGGAAGCGGCCCGTAAGGAGCGGATGCTTTCCAAGGCGGAGGTAAAAGAGTTGTTCGGTGTATGCGATGCAACTTTGTGGCACTGGGACAAGAAAGGCATTCTTAAACCCGTCAAGACAGGCAACAAGGTACTTTATCCCGAATATGAGGTGCGCAAGGCGCTCGGTAAACGTAACCAAATTATCTAAATGTATGGACAACTCTGTTACTTTCCCTGTCGGTATATTCCCTGCCTCAATCCGAGACATTGTGGAATCGCTGCAAAGGTACGAAAATTACCAAATTGATTTCACTTCCGCTGCTTTCTTGACTGTATTTGCCGCAGCTATGGGTAATACGTGGTCGGCACGTTTTATGACCGGGTGGGTAAGCCATCCTATCATCTACATGGTGCTGATAGGCCCACCCAGTTGCGGCAAGACACCGCCATTGCGCCAGGCAGTTACTCCTCTGCTGAAGTTGGATGAAGCCTATGATCGTGTATATTTAAAAGAAATCAGCCTGTATCGCAAATGGGAACGGCTTACTGCCAAACAGCGCAAGCAGCAATCCATGCCGGAAGAGATGGAGATGCCGCAGCGCAAGTGTCATGTGGTGGTCAACTCTACCATAGAAGCCCTTATTTCAGCCATGCGTGACAATCCCCGTGGAGTGCTCATCTACAATGATGAGATTGACAGCCTGCTTTCCAACTTCAACCGTTACAACGGTTCGGATGAAAGCTATTTTCTGAGCCTGTTCAGCGGCACGCCATTCAAATATACCCGGAAGTCGAACAATGAGTACATCTTCCTGTCACAGCCTTATTGTTCCATTATCGGCTCGACGCAACCCGGTATGCTTTCCGCGTTATTTGGTGGTAAACGCTCCCTGAATGGATTTTCTTCACGTTTCTTGAAGGTCTATCCCCATATCTCAGCAATGCCTTCCTGGAACGAAACTTCCATGCCGGGAGAGGTATTGGAGGAATGGGAGCATATCATCCGAAAGGTAGACGGCATAAAGCCGCCTACTGCACAAGAGGGGAAAATAAACTCCATTGAACTTTCCTTTTCATTGTCAGCGAAACATCGGTTGATAAGCTGGAAAAACGAGGTGAACAGCCGTATTTATTCAAACTCGGAAAACGAAACGGAGAAAGCCTTGTGTGGCAAACTGGAGACTTACATAATCCGCTTTTGTCTTGTAATACAAGTTATGCGTGGTATATGTGAAGAAGCTGAAATAAAAGAGATTGACGAAGAGAGTACCATGCGTGCCATCCAGTTGATAGAATATTTCCGCGCGATGGAAAGCCGCATAACTCCTGAAATAGAAGTAGGAGTGTTGGACTTACGCCACACCGAATTGCTTGCCCTCTTGCCTCAATCATTCACCACATCCGAAGCTGTCGCCACCGGTAGGAAAATAGGATTGTCAGAATCCACCGTCAAGAGATTCTTGCGGGAAGGCGCACGTGAGTTCATCCGCAAAGAGGCGCATGGACATTACAGCAAATTCTGAAATGTCAATGACACTTTGAACTTTTTGACACAATGACACTTTTCTCCAAACAAGAAACAGATGGCTGTTCTTTTATGGGAACAAGCTATCTGTTATCTTATAAAGTCAGATTCGTTAAAGGATTCTTCGTATTCCTTATTTAATGATTCGTCTAAGTCATAGAATGAATATATTGACAAATCAGACGAATGATAAGAAATACGATTACTATAGTAGGAATTCCATAAAACAATAAAAGGGTTTTAGAAAAGAACGAATGTGCCATACAACCGATTTCCTCATTAAATCTTGCTGGGTTTAGGTCATATTGATATTCATTATTACCTTTCTTGCGCTCTTGAAGAATCCAAGCGTACATTTTACGATATTTTCTCTCTGTATGTAAAAAGAATGCATCAAGCAACCAAAATGTAAGAAATGGAATAAGTACAGTACAGATTAATAACACGTGAGTTCGGTATAATAATCTTACGTGAGTTCGGTATAAGAAAACGATTGAAAAAGTTGTGGGAATGAAATATTTTTAGTATCTTTATGGCTGATAATCAATAAGTTACATAAAAACATCCATTCCCATGAGTGATGCAAATTTAATAGAAATTTTCTGTATTCTCGATGAGTTCTGCAAATATTTTACTCCCGAACTGAAAAAACACACGCTTGACACCTGCGGCAACCGCCGCCGCAACCGCCAGTGCCTCATGTCCGACAGCGAGGTGATGACCATTCTCGTACTGTTCCATATCTTGCGCCACCGAGACCTCAAGTCTTTCTACCTCGGTTATGTATGTAACCACATGCGCAAGGAGTTTCCACACCGCCTGTCGTACAACCGCTTCGTAGAACGTCAGGCCAAGGTGGGACTCCGGCTTTTGCTGTTCCTGCAGACATGTGCGTTGGGTAAATGTACGGGAATATCCATTATCGACTCCACACCGTTGAAGTCATGCAATATAAAGCGTGCGCACAGCCACAGGACGATGAAGGGATGGGCCGCCAAGGGCAAGTGTACGATGGGATGGTTCTACGGGTTCAAGCTGCATATAGTGATAAACGACCGTGGCGAGATAATACAATGGATGCTCACGCCCGGGAACGTGGACGACCGTGAGCCATTGAAGGACAAGAACTTTACGCAAAGGCTTTTCGGCAAGATTTTTGCCGACAGGGGATACATAAACCAGGAGCTTTTCGAAAGGCTTTTCATTGACGACATACACCTTGTGACCAAACTCAAGAAGAACATGAAGAACTCGCTCATGGACCTGCACGACAAAATCCTGCTGCGGAAAAGGGCGCTCATTGAAACCGTCAACGACGAACTCAAAAACGTCTGCTACATTGAACATACCAGGCACCGCAGCATTGACGGTTTTGCTTCCAACCTGATTGCAGGGCTTATCGCATACAACCTGCTACCTAAGAAACCGTCACTCAATATTGACATCATTGATAAAAGCAGGCTTATTGCATAAGATTATTATACCGAACTCACGTTAATTTAAGGTACTCAAATTAGGTCAATACCATTTCATTGGTTTTGCAGTCATTTCAAGTGATTCTCTTTTTTTTAATGCTTTTTTCGCTTCGCGAACTGTGATTTATCACTCCGCTGCAACAGCAGTCGGCGAGTACTTTTGTGGGGCAAAATAAGTTTTGTGGCCACAAAAGTACAACTTGCTTGGCAAATCCTGCATTCTGAAAACATATCCTAACAGGTCTGTTAAAGGCAGAATCTTCAATCCGAAGCCAAAGGAGAAGTTGCCAATGTTCTAACTTTCCATGATGTTAGGAACTCTTAGTTTGGAAATAATATAATTATAATGCTCGAAATGCTTTGACTATTGGGTTTCCTCTAACAAACACCCTGTAATCCGAAGTTCAATGTTTGTGAGTAGTTTGATACATAGGTAATGCGACAACTCAATGTGTTGGTTCATGGTTCTATGATTTATTGGTTATAAAAGTCGTGTTCACGAGAAACCCATGTTTGACGGATTATGCAACTCAACTTCTCATGGAAAAGGTCAAAAGTTCAATAATGTCAAAGTGTCATTGTATCATTCTACATTTGGGAAATTACAAAATGGTCGAGATGGACGAGAAAGGAATTTCCAGAAAGACCTGATGGTTTTGAATCGTAACTATACAGATACCAGAGGGGAAGCAGTCTCTGCCATTGAAGATGCGGATTTAATCCAACCTTTCATCAAATTGATGATTAAAAGCATTCGTTTAATGGCATTTAATCAAAGTAGTTTAAGTGCGTTTATAAACATTCAACCGCACAACTCATAGGTAACTTTATAGGTAACTTCTCGGTTTACGGTAAATAGAAAAACTCCGAAACACTTGATTACTAAGTACTTCGGAGTTTCTTGGGTGGTACCACCAGGAATCGAACCGGGGACACAAGGATTTTCAGTCCTTTGCTCTACCAACTGAGCTATGGCACCGTTTGTTTTTGCGGTTGCAAAGGTACGAAATAATATTTTATCTGCAAAATTTTCGGGCGTTTTTTTAATAAAAATATGAATAATCTTTACGATGTATGATTTTATAGCCTGCTTTATCAGGAGACACAGGGATGTCTCACTTAAGTGGATTCCATCCCTGTGCTTTAAGTTCAAATTCATTGCCGTCGTATGTAACAAGCATCTGTCCAAGTTCCGGACGCGTTATGTGTCCGATGAGTTTCACACCTTCCAGCGACTCTATTTTCTCGTGGTCGCCAATCGGAACGGTGAACAGCAGTTCGTAGTCCTCGCCGCCGTTGAGTGCGCATGTTGTTACATTCATATTCAGTTCTTCAGCCATTACGGCAGTCTGATAGTCTATCGGAATGTTCTTCTCGTATATTCTGCATCCACAGTTGCTTTGTTTGCATATGTGCATAAGCTCGCTACTGAGTCCGTCGCTTATGTCCATCATGGCAGTAGGGTGGATGTTGTTTTCGCGCAAACGTGCTATAATGTCGCCTCGTGCTTCCGGTTGAAGTTGTCGTTGCAGCAGATATTCCTTTCCGGCAAAGTCTGGTTGAAAGTGTGCCAGCTCTTCAAGAGCGCGCTTGTCTCCCTTTTTCTTCGCTTCGTTCACCTGCTGGTAGTACACGCTTTTTTCACGTTCAAGAAGCTGTAGTCCCATATACGCGGCCCCGAGATCACCGCTGACACATATCAGGTCGGTGTCACGTGCCCCGTTTCTATATACTATATCAGCCTTGTCGCCTTCTCCTATACATGTTATGCTTATGGCCAGTCCGGTGTAGGATGATGTCGTGTCTCCTCCAACTACATCCACTCCCCATTTGTCGCATGCCATGCGCAGACCGCTGTAGAACTGCTCTACGTCTTCTATTGAGAATCTTTTGCTCTGCGCAAGACTCACGAGCATCTGACGCGGGGTGCCGTTCATTGCGAATATGTCGCTTATGTTCACCATTGCCGATTTATATCCGAGGTGTTGCATGTCGATATATGTCAGGTCAAAATGCACGCCTTCCATCAGCATGTCGGTGGTTACGAGTACCTCTTTCTGAGGATAATGGAGTACGGCGCAGTCGTCTCCCACGCCGTACTTCGTTGATTCGTTCTTCAGTTTTATGTCTTTGGTGAGATGGTCTATAAGTCCGAACTCTCCCAATTTTGAAATTTCAGTCATATGTGTTATGCCCTGTTAATCATCTCTCTCATTATCTCGGTCATAAGAGGCTGTGCCTTGTTTGCGGCAATCTGCACCTCCTCGTGGCTTACTTCCACCGGGGTGTCCTCAAGTCCGAGGTCGGTTATGATGCTTATACCGAATGTCTTGATGCCGCAATGGTGCGCAACTATAACCTCAGGAACGGTGCTCATGCCCACAGCGTCGGCTCCCATGCGGTGATACATCTTATATTCTGCCGGAGTCTCGAAGGTAGGTCCCTGCACACCCATATATACACCGTGAACAACGTGTATGCCTTTCTCTTTGGCTATGGCGTTAGCCTTGGCTATCAACTCATGGTCGTAGGTCTCGTGCATGTCGGGGAAGCGTGGCCCGGTAGGGAAGTTCTTTCCGCGCAGAGGATGTTCCGGGAAGAAGTTTATGTGGTCGGTGATGATCATGAGGTCGCCTATCTTGAACTCAGGATTCATACCGCCGGACGCGTTTGAAACGAAAAGCGTCTTTATGCCCAGTTCGTACATCACTCTTATAGGGAATGTAACTTCCTTCATGGAGTATCCCTCGTAATAATGGAATCGTCCTTCCATGGCCATGATGTCTTTGTTGCCGAGCTTGCCGAATATCAGTTTTCCTGCGTGTCCTTCAACCGTTGAGACCGGGAAATTAGGTATCTCTTTGTATGGAAACTCGTAACTGTCAGTTATTTCTGAAGCTAATTGTCCCAGGCCTGTGCCCAGAATTATGGCTGTCTGCGGCGCTGTCGTCATCCGCTCTTTTAACCAATGTGCTGTTTCTTGAATTTTCTCGTACATAGCTTATGATTTTATTGTTGAATACATTTTCTCCGTTTGCCATGAATTTTATTTTTATCGGCAGGACGAAAATATTGTTTTTGACTTCTGTGTCCAGTCCTTCCACTCCCTCAAGTCGTGCTCCGTCCTTTTCGGTTGTGATGATTATGCGCGGTTCAGGCAGGCTCTCGAATGTCCTGTTTATCTCTTCTACATCCTTCGGCGTGAACTGATGATGATCGGCAAACGTCAGTGGATGTATGTTCTTTGAGTAAGGTTCAAGGTCCATAACAATCTGCTGTGGCGAGGCAATACCTGTGAGCAGCAGTATGTTGGTGTTGTTTCCGATTTCCGACAGAGCCATTTCCTTGTCTCCGAACAGTGCTTTCAGATTGCAGTATTCTATGGATGTGAAGAAAAGACTCTGGTACGGATAGAGCCCCATTGCCCGTGTCAGTACACGGTATTCCATCGGTTTGAGGTCCTTCGGACATTTTGTCACTATCACGATGTCGGCTCTCGACTTGCCGTCCTGTGGCTCTCTCAACCGTCCTGCCGGCAACAGCTTGTCGTAGATGATAAGCCGGTGATAGTCAACGAGCAGTATATTGATGCCCGGTCTCACATATCTGTGTTGGAAAGCATCGTCGAGCAGTATCACGTCTGTGTCTTTAGTAGCCTCGTCAGACGTTATGCGTTCTATGCCGTGACGGCGGTTTTTGTCAACCGCGATGTATATGTTCTTGAACTTTTTCCTCATTTGGTAAGGCTCGTCACCGATGTCTCTCATCGTGACACCGTCAGTCGCGAGCACGTATCCGTGGCTTTTCCTCTTGTATCCGCGGCTAAGCACAGCCACTTTCATCTTGTCGCTAAGCAGCGATATGAGGTATTCCACATGAGGGGTCTTGCCCGATCCGCCCACTGTTATGTTGCCTACTGATATTACAGGTATGTCATAAGGCCGGCTCTTCAGTATGCCGACGTTGAACATCATATTCCTGAATCTCACTCCGAGGCCGTACAGCCAGCTGAGTGGCAGCAACCATTCGTTTATTTTTATGAAATCACCTTCTGTTCTCATTTTATGTTAAGTACAAACGGAATACGTGCCTGTAATACTTCTCTTTCGTTCATGCTCTTAAGCATAATGAAAGGTTCGTAAAGATCGCCCAGCGTGAGTCTGAGCTGTTCGTCCAGGTAACTCTTCCGTCCCACTGACGCCAGGAACTGGTCGGTCCAGCTCGGTGCGGCAGGATAGTTCTTTGTATGATAATCTGTCAGCTTCGCGAGTGACGCCGCTTTTGCCACAGCATCGTCGAGCCCTCCGAGCTGATCAACGAGCTTTATCTTCAGTGCGTCGCTTCCAAGCCATACTCTTCCTTGTGCAATTTTCTCGATGTCGGACGTCTTCTGGTGTCTGCCGTCTGCCACACGCTGGCGGAACAGCTGGTAGCCACGGTTAACATAGCCTTGCAGATAGCTCAGCTCTTCGTCGTTGAACGGACGTGCCATCACGTTGCCGAACGTACTGTTGCGGTTGGTCTTAACTTCGTCGAATTTCACTCCGAGCTTTTGCGTGATGAGACCGCTCATGTCCGGAATTGCGGCGAAGATGCCGATGCTTCCCGTCAGAGTGTTGGGCTGTGCCACAATCCAGTTGGCCGGGCAACTCATATAGTAGGCGCCTGATGCGGCATAGTCGCCCATTGATATTACTACAGGTTTCTTTTTCTTCAGCTCGGCCACCTGATGCCATATCTGTTCAGACGCATAAGCGTCGCCACCGCCTGAGTTCACACGGATTACAACGGCTTTCACGTTGTCATCGTTCATAAGGTCCTCAAGATCTTTGCATACGTCCGGTCCCACGATGCTGTGTCCTTGTGAGAACAGCGAGGCCCCGCCGGCCTGTACTATGCTTCCGTAGGCATAATATACAGCTATCTGATCGCCTGTGGATTTTCCGCCTTTTATGTTGGCCATTTCCGCAAGCCCTATCTGGTTTATGCTCCGGTCTTGTCCTATCTTTAGCAGTTTCTTCACCTCGTTCTTCACCTGGTCAGAGTATATCAGCCCATCTACCATCTTATATTTCAGAAGGTTCGCTGTCGGCTCGAACATTATCAGTCTGTCGGCATAGGCATTGAGCGAGTCCGGATTTATCTTTCTGCTTTCAGCCACCGCTTTACGCACATTGTTCCAAGTGCCGTTGATGAACGCCGATACCTGTGTGCGGTTGGCGTCGCTCATCTTGTCTTCGGTATATGTTTCGGTGAAGCTCTTGTATGTTCCAACCTTAACGACCTGGTATCTCACGCCGAATTTAGCCATCAGATCCTTGTAGAACTGTGGCTGTGAGCCGAGACCGTGCCAGTCTATCATACCTTTCGGGTTGATGAATATCTTGTCGGCGGCAGTCGCTATGTAATAAGTGCCCTGCGAATAGCTGTCGGCGTATGCCACAATCCACTTTCCGCTTTTCTTGAAGTCGAGCAGGGCATTGCGTATTTCCTGCATTGTGGCATATCCGGTCTGCAGCACGCCGGCTTCTATATATATGCCTTTTATGTTGTCGTTGTTCTTCGCCTTCTTGATGGCAGACAGTATGTTGTCAAGTCCAAGGTTGTTGACGGTGTTGCCGGTGAGTTGTCCGAGGATGTTTTCCTGTCCCTGTTCCTCAATTACTCCGGACAGGTTGAGCACCATTACGGAATTGTCGCTTACCTTTTGTGTGGCTTCTCCCGAGGCAATCATGCCAATGATGCTTACTACTCCCATCACACCGGCAATGGCTCCGAAAATAATCAATCCGACGATTGTCGCAAGAACTTGTTTTAAGAAATTTTTCATACCGATTTTGTATTATGACATATATAAAATAATGTTTATGCAAAGATAGTGTATTTTGATTAAAATAAATGTTGTTTCCATTCCTAATTTTCGCTGTCTTCATATTTTAATGTCGTAGTGAAGACGAAGTGCGCATCTGTATGTTGGCCGTATCTGCACTGGTAAGGATACGGAGATGCGTCACGAAACGTGCCCGGTCTGAAAAATGTCTGTCCGTTATTTGCTGTGTTTCATATAAACGGCGTATCTTTGCAACATCGTTTTCTCAGTCATCACAAAAGTATGAAACAACCTAAGTTCATAATAACCGACAGCGGGTATTTCCGTTTTGGAATGGTGAGTCTGCATAAACATCTTTTGCGTCCGGGCGAGGTGTGTATGGGAGGAGGCTTTTACGAGTTCGATACTGTGTCCATGAGGATGATACTCACAGGGCAGTCGTATGATTTCGGGCCGCCATGTTGGAACGCTTTCGACAGACTGAAGGTGCCGTCGGGATGTCGTGGCATGCGCATTATTTATGTACCGGATAATCCTGCTGAAGATGATTTTGTGGTGACAGACAGACTTGATATAGAATACGTATGAGCAGAAAAGAGACATACAGATTGCAGAATGAAGCTTTTCTCGAGGAGCTGGCGGGGCACGACGACGTGCATACTCTGGATGGAGGAGTACTTTACAGGGTGATATCAGACGGCTCGGGAACGGTTGTTCCGGGTCCGAGAAGTATTGTGACCGTTCATTATACCGGTACGCTCGTTTCCGGAAAGGTGTTCGACGACACGCGTCGGCGGCAATGTCCGAAGGCGTTCAGGGTGAACGAACTAATCGAAGGATTTCAGACCGCGCTGTGTAAGATGCACGCAGGAGACCGTTGGCAGGTGTTCATCCCGTGTCAGAAAGGTTACGGACGAAAGGCGATGGGCGACATACCCGGATGCTCCACGCTCGTCTTTGATGTGGAACTTATAAGTGTGGCTTGAGTCATAGTGTTAAGGAATGAGTATGATGGATATTACAGACAGTGTGCGTTTGCCGGTTGTCCGCCTGTTGTTGATTTATGTTTTGGCTGTCAATGTCGTGACATTCTTTGTATATGGCATCGACAAATAAGTCCAAACACGGTAAGTGGCGCATACCGGAAGCGACGTTACTTGCGTGGGCTGTCGTGGGTGGTAGCATCGGAGCATGGTGTGGAATGAAAATATGGCATCACAAGACGCTTCACCGCAAGTTCAGATATGGAGTTCCGGTAATATTCGTGCTTCAGATTGTGCTTGCGACATATCTATATCGACTTTTATCGTAGGGCATACGGTGGTGCACTATACGTCATCTCAGGTTAATACCTTCAATATGTTTTTTATCGCTTTTTCTTGAGCTTTGCATAAATATGCAAAATATGGCGGTAAAAAATTTTTACAGTTGAAATTTCCAAAATAGAAAATTGACAGCCCGGAAAACGTGTATGGAAATGCCGTTTCCGAGTGTTTGTGTGTCGTGCGGCGCCAGACCCTTTTGTGAAATGGTGCTTTCTGTGCTGTAATAGGCTGCTTTTCATGGTCTGATAAAGCTTTTTCCGGCGTGTAATATGGGCATTTCTGCATGCCGGAAAAGGCTCTTTCGTGGTGTCTTTTCTTGCATGATATTCCGTAATCCCGCGCAATGTGCTGATACATAATGCTTTATGTCAAGTGCTCAAAATTCGCGTATTTCGAGGCAGGAGATGTCTTGTCCGAAAATATTCAGGCTATGAAGAGATGACGTCGGCCGACAGACAGCGTTTTTGTATAAATATACTGAAATGGTGAATAAATATTCACACATCATGATATGCGTCATTGTGGGCTGTCAGAGCATGCGGATATGGTGATGGAAAGATGTGACAGATTTGTCACTTATAAGCTGACAATTCTGTCAGTCAGACTTTTTGGCATGGTTTTGGCTGTTAAGCGGGTGAACGCGTCCGATAAGGATACGCATACAATACATAGTTAAGATTAAACATTTAAAAAAATAACCGTTATGAACATTAAACCATTAGCAGACAGAGTGCTGGTACTTCCGGCACAAGCTGAAGAAAAAGTTGGAGGAATTATCATTCCTGATACAGCCAAAGAGAAACCACAGCATGGCAGCGTTGTTGCTGTCGGACAGGGCAAGGCAGACGAGCCTATGGTTCTTAAAGAAGGCGACGAAGTGCTTTATGGCAAATATTCAGGAACAGAACTCGAGTATGAAGGTGTTAAATACCTCATCATGCGTCAGAGCGATGTGCTTGCTGTTGTAGGCAAATAATGACATACAAACATTTTAATAAGACAAAAGTAAATATCAGATAATTATGGCTAAGGAAATAAAATATAATATAGAGTCTCGCGATCTGCTCAAAAGAGGTGTGGATCAGCTTGCAAATGCAGTTAAGGTAACACTTGGTCCTAAAGGCCGCAATGTTGTCATTGAGAAGAAGTTCGGTGCTCCGCAGATTACAAAGGACGGTGTTACGGTTGCAAAGGAAATTGAACTTGAGAACCGTTTCGAGAATACAGGTGCACAGCTCGTAAAGAGTGTTGCAAGCAAGACCGGTGATGATGCAGGTGACGGTACAACAACAGCAACAATACTTACACAGGCCATCGTAACAGAAGGACTGAAGAATGTTACAGCCGGTGCGAACCCAATGGATTTGAAGCGTGGTATCGACAAGGCTGTCAGCGCTGTTGTTGATTTCATCAAAGAGCACGCTGAGCAGGTTGACGACAACTATGACAAGATTGAACAGGTTGCGACAGTATCTGCAAACAACGATCCTGAAATCGGAAAACTGCTTGCTGACGCAATGCGTAAGGTTTCTAAGGACGGTGTTATCACAATCGAGGAAAGCAAGAGCCGTGACACCAGCATAGGTGTTGTTGAGGGTATGCAGTTCGACCGTGGTTATCTGAGCGGCTATTTCGTAACAGATGCCGACAAGATGGAGTGTGTTATGGACAACCCATACATTCTTATCTATGACAAGAAGATAAGCAACCTGAAGGACTTCCTGCCAATTCTTCAGCCGGCAGCAGAGAGCGGACGCCCGATGCTTGTAATTGCTGAGGATGTTGATTCTGAGGCTCTCACCACATTGGTTGTAAACCGTCTGCGTGGTGGATTGAAGATCTGCGCAGTCAAAGCTCCTGGATTCGGCGACCGTCGTAAGGCAATGCTTGAGGATATCGCAGTTCTGACCGGTGGAGTTGTTATTAGTGAGGAGAAGGGTCTTACACTTGACAAGGCAACTCTCGAGATGTGTGGTACATGTGATAAGGTTACAGTCAACAAGGATACCACAACCATCGTAAACGGTGCCGGTGACAAACAGCTCATCGCTGACCGTATCGCTCAGATTAAGAACGAGATTTCCAACACAACAAGCTCTTACGACAAAGAGAAACTGCAGGAGCGTCTGGCTAAGCTCTCTGGTGGTGTAGCAGTGCTCTATGTAGGTGCTAACAGCGAGGTTGAGATGAAAGAGAAGAAAGACCGCGTTGACGATGCACTCTGCGCAACACGTGCAGCAATCGAGGAAGGTGTTGTTGTTGGTGGTGGTACAACATACATCCGTGCTCAGGAAGCTCTGAAAGACCTTAAGGGTGACAATGCTGACGAGCAGACTGGTATCAATATCGTAGCACGTGCAATTGAAGAGCCGTTGCGCCAGATTGTTACCAACGCCGGTGGCGAAGGTGCAGTTGTTGTTCAGAAAGTTCGTGAAGGCGAAGGTGACTTTGGTTACAACGCACGTACAGACACTTATGAGGATCTGCGCAAGAAGGGCGTTATCGATCCTGCAAAGGTTGCCCGTGTTGCTCTTGAGAATGCTGCTTCAATTGCAGGCATGTTCCTCACAACAGAGTGCCTCATCGTTGACAAACCGGAAGAGAAGCCGGCAATGCCAATGGCACAGCCTGGAATGGGTGGCATGATGTAATTTAGATATGCATAAAATATAAATATTTGTGAAGGGGATGACTCTGAATAGGGTCATCCCCTTTTCGTGTTCTGCATCTGTATTTTTTGACAGCGCACATTTGTTTTTTGATATTGTCAATATGTTTTTTGATACTGTCAGTATGTGAGAAGTCTTTATGCCAGACGGTATTTTGGATTACATATATTTTATTGTTACATTTGCAGAAAACGGAGCGTAATAAATTTTGGATGTACCATCGGGTATAATCAGTGTTTTACGCATTCTTAAACCTAATTAATATACTTATTATGATTAAAAAGAAATTATTGTTCGCGTCATTGCTATTGATGTGCGCAAATGTGGCCAGTGCATTGGATGTGGTCGGGTTGCGTGTGATGACGCAGAAAAATCCACAGGGCATTGACGACAGCGAGCCGTGTTTCAGTTGGAAGCTGGAGTCTGACGAACGTTCTGTGGTACAGACATCTTACCGAATTGTCGTTACGGACGGAGCTCCGGATGGAAGTGTTGTGTGGGATTCCGGGGTGATTGAGTCGTCGGAATCGTCGAACGTACCTGCCGCCGGTATAACTTTGCAGCCGTCAACACGTTATTATTGGACGGTGACGGTGAAAGACAATAAAGGCAATGAGGCACGTTCGTCTGAACAGGCATATTTTGACACCGGTCTGATGAATTCCGGATGGAGTGGTGCTAAATGGATAAAGGCTTCGGACGATGCTTATGGTACGATAACCGAAAGTGTGAAGAATTATACTGTTGAGGCCGATTTCGAGATTGAGCATACGGCTGCAGGCCTGTGTTTCGGAAAGACAGGCGATGGCAATTTCTATATGTGGCAGATCAGTACAAAGGATCAGAACAATCCTGTGTTCCGTCCGCATGTATGGAATAACGGTAATCCGGCATTGATAACAGAGTTGTCGCTCAAGGAAAAAATCGATGTCAGAAACGGTGAGACTTATCATCTGCGCATAGAAATAACAAACGACGGACACCGCGCGACGACCTACCTCAACGATGTGATGATTGATGAACGCGATGGAAATTTCCCGTATGGAGATGTCGGCATACGTCAGGATTATGGAGATTATGACATGCAGCCGGAAATAGCATACTTTGATAATATCAAGGTTACGACTGCTTCAGATGATATCCTGTTCTCAGAGGATTTCTCGCAGACTAACAAATTTTCTGCCGGCGAGGTCGTTGACGGCAGACTTTATGTCGTAGGCTCCACACAGCAGAGTGTATATGCTTGGCAAATTAATGTGGTGGCTGACCTCAGATACACAGTCGAGACAGATATGACGTTGGTGAGAGACAATGCGGCAATAGTGTTTGGCGCGACTTCGAATAATACATATTATATGTGGCAGATAAATACATCAGATGAAGACCATCCGCTGCTCCGTCGCCATGTATATAATAATAGTACAACGCCGTGGCATGAGGATATAGAGATTACTGCTTTCTCAAAAGACGAACTGATAGGCCACGAACGTCATATCAAGATTGATGTTAATGCTAATGTCATAAAAACTTATATTGACGATCAGCTTATTGATACTTATGAGGACAAATTCGGAATTCTGGCCAAAGGCGACCTTGGACTCAGAGTTGATAATACTTCTGAGAATGTAAAAGAAGAAGCATACTTTGACAATCTTAAAATGACAGAATATGACGGGGACGGCAATCCAGTTGTTACATTCTTCGAGGATTTCGAAGGTGAAAGTTCTGATTATTTCTATAATCCGGAGATCGTTGTCATTGACGGCAACCGCAAATGTCATATGCATGTCACCGGAGCGGAATATCGCATGATGCAGGATGCCACATACAGTGGTGCCCCGATGTTCCGTAAGAATTTCACGGTAGAAAAGAAAGTGAAGTCAGCAAAACTATATACCTCAGCTCTTGGTGTTTATAATGTGTTTGTGAATGGTAAAAGAGTGGGACATCTTCAGCCGGACGGAACAACCATATACGAAGAACTGAAACCGGGATGGACCGATTATCGCAAACGTGTGTTCTATCAGTCGCACGATGTCACCTCGTTGTTTGTTGAAGGAAAGAATACTTTGGGAGCTATTGTTACATCCGGTTGGTGGGCAGGAGCTATCGCAAAGGGTATATACGGATCGCCTGAGACTGGATTCATCGCCAAGTTGGTGATAACATATGATGACAATACAACCGACGTTATCGTTACCGACGAGACTTGGGCATCGTCTAAAAAGGGTGCTGTAAAGAGCGGTGATATATACGACGGAGAAGTTTATGACGCACGAATCGTGACCGATTGGAATGGAAGTGATATAAAGACATGGAATGCAGTGGCTGAAAACACCGGCTTCAACGGCATAATAGAGGCAGAGAAGGGACCGTTTGTAAAGGTGCTTGATAACAACATACAGACCGTAAAGACTGCTACAATATATGAGGGAACTGTAGAAGGTTCAGGTGATTACGGCATGATAAATGTTGTAAGCAAAGTGGATGGTGACGCTCCTGTGCAGTTGAAGAAAGGTCAGTCTGTAATATTCGATTTCGGACAGAACTTTGCAGGATGGGTTGAATTCAAGGTGAATGGAAAACGTAGCACGCGTCTGCATCTGCGCTTTGCTGAAATGTTGAATGACACTGGCGAAAAGAGCAGAGCCAACGACGGACCTGGCGGAAGCCTGTATCGTGCCAACCTGCGCAGTGCTAAGGCTGAATTATATTACACTATGTCCGGTGAGGAGAACGAAACTTACAGTCCGACTAATACGTTCTACGGATTCCGTTATTGTGAGCTTACTCCGACAGATGATGTCGAGATTGTTTCAATAAAAGGTGTGCCTATAAGTTCTTCGCATGACGATATCGGTTCTATTTCAACTGACAATGAGATGGTGAACAGACTTATCAGTAACATCATATGGGGACAGCGCAGCAATCTTATTTCTGTTCCTACTGACTGTCCGCAGCGTGATGAACGCCTTGGATGGACCGCAGATACACAGGTGTTCTCAAATACAGCGATGTATAATTCTAATGTATCAGCATTCTATCAGAAATGGATGACTGACGTTTGCGACGGACAGCGTGAGGACGGTGCCTACTATGACATTGCTCCTGTCAGCTGGACTGAATTTGGAAACGGAGCATGGGCCGACGCCGGTGTCATTGTTCCTTGGAATGTTTATGTTATGTCAGGAAATAAGAAGATAATCGAAGACAATTATGAGTCTATGGAGAAATTCATGACATGGTTGTCAACACAGCAGGGCGAAGGCTATCTGTATCAGGGCGGAGGTATTGCCCACGGCGACTGGTTGTCTTTCGCAACAACCGATCCTCGTTATGTCAGTGTGGCATATTATGCTTACGATGCTCAGCTTATGGCTAAGATGTCACGTGTGCTCAGTAAGTCTGAGAACGATGAGTATGCACAGAAAGCTGTCAAATATGAGACTCTGTTCAATAATATAAAGGATGAGTTCCAGAAACGATTCTTCATTGCTTCTACAGGAGCGTTGATGCGTCCTACACAGACTGCTTGCCTGTTGGCTCTCAACTTCAAACTTTATAAGGATGAGAATCAGTATAATTATCTCACAAAACGACTTGAAAGTCTTATAACATCAAATGGTGACAAACTGAATACCGGGTTTGTGGGTACTGCTGTCATCAATACGACTTTGTCTGACAATGGTCTAACTGACAAGGCTTACAATCTGTTGTTGCAGAGAGAATGTCCTTCTTGGTTGTACAGCATCGATCAGGGTGCTACAACGATGTGGGAGAGATGGGACTCTTATACTAAGGAAAAAGGATTCGGAGACGCGGCTATGAACTCTTTCAACCATTATGCTTATGGAGCCGTTGGAGAGTGGATGTATCGCAATATGGCGGGTATTGGAGTAAGCGAGGAGAACCCGGGATTCAAGCATATCGTTCTCCGTCCGAATATAGACAGTCGTCAGTCGATACCGGAAGGTCAGGAAAGAATAAACAAAGTGGATTGCAGTTATGACAGTAATTATGGAAAGATTGTGTCTTCATGGACTGCCAGCGACGGGGTTATGTCTGATTACAATGTTGTTGTTCCCGCAAATACAACGGCGACTCTTTATCTGCCTGTGCTGAATGAGAATACGGCAGTTTATGAAAACGGTACACCTATAGCTGACGTGGATGGAATAGAGTTTGTGAAATATGAAAATGGAATGAATGTTTATAATCTCGGTTCAGGCTCATATCATTTTACAACTGACGTTTCCAACAATATTACAGAGATTAATACAGACGTGAATGTGTCGGTTTATCCGAATCCTGTAAAAGACAGACTCTATTTGTCATGCAATGAAGAGATATCAAAGGTGAACCTTTGCTCTATGTCAGGAAATATTGTAAAGACCATAAATGGAAGTTGTTCAAGTATTGATGTGTCGGATATGGCTGCCGGAGTATACCTGCTTAATATCTGGTGTAAGGATGGAGTACATACGACAAAAGTGATAAAACAGTGATATAATAGCTTATTTAATTGGTACATTAACCGCGCTTGCCGCTTTTTACCGTCGGCGAGTGCGGTTTTTTGATGTTTTTTTCTTAATTTCGCAACGTGATGTGCATGCCATGTATGATGGATTCAGTGATTCATATTACAATATGTAACGGTAAGAGCTGATTGCATGTCATTTCCCGGTTTTAGTAAGTGTGCTCTGTTATGACATAAACATGTCTTATAAGGATATGGGCAAAATTCATTTCTTGGAGTAGCATTACGGATATTCCTTTACCGGATATATTATCAATTTATTGAAGAATTATTATAATAGTAACGCTTTGGAAAAGATAGTTGATCTGTACAGAACGTGGCGTGGTGAGAATCCGACACACATAGAGAAATTGCAGATGGCGGGCAGTAACCGCGAGTATTATCGTTTGTCTGATGAGAATGGCGAAACCGTTATCGGTGTGATAGGTACCAGTCGTGATGAGAATCATGCGTTCATATATCTGTCAGAGCATTTCACCAAACGTCAGTTACCGGTTCCGCAGGTGCTTGCTGTGAGTGAGGATGAGCGTTGCTATTTGCAGACAGATCTTGGTACGGTGTCTTTGTATGATGCGGTGAGCGGTGGACGACAGGCCGGTGGACGATATAATCAGCATGAGAAAGCTTTGTTGGCAGAGACCATCAGACAGCTGCCGAACATACAGATACGTGGAGCTCGGGGCTTGGAGTGGGATAATTGTTATCCTCAACCTGAGTTTAATGAGGAAAGTGTTCTGTTCGATCTCAATTATTTTAAATATTGCTTTCTGAAACCGTCGGAGCTTGATTTCCACGAATTGAAACTTGAGGCTAATTTCAGATTGTTCGCAAAGGATCTCACTGCAGAAAAGACCGACAGCTTTCTGTATCGTGATTTTCAGGCTCGCAACGTCATGCTCGACGCGAACGGACATCCATATTTCATAGATTTCCAGGGCGGACGTAAGGGACCATATTATTATGATTTGGCTTCTTTCCTTTGGCAAGCCTCTGCAAAATATCCTCATAAACTGAGACGCGAGCTGGTAGCCGAATATTATAATTCGTTGAAAGACTATACGGAAGTTCCGTCAATACGTCATTTTGTAGAACGGCTCGGATTGTTTGTACTTTTCCGTACGCTTCAGGTTTTGGGAGCTTATGGTTTCCGTGGCTATTTCGAGCGTAAGAAACATTTCCTTGACTCCATACCTCCGGCAATGGAAAACTTGCGTGAGCTGCTTGCAATGCAGCGCGGATTCCCTTATCCTTATATGATGGATATGCTTCGCCGGCTTACGGAACTGCCACAATATGCACGTATAGAGCAGCCGGCTTTGAGCCGATCGGATGGTTTCAAGACAACCGACGATAATGTATATAATGCTCATCCGCAAGATGGACCGGCCACATTCTCGAAGTATGACGGCAAAGGTCCTTTGGTTGTCCGTGTGTTCAGTTTTTCGTATAGAAAAGGAATTCCGGCTGATGAATCGGGAAACGGTGGTGGATATGTGTTTGATTGCAGGGCAACTCATAACCCAGGACGTTACGAACCGTACAAGAAACTTACTGGACTTGACGAACCTGTGATACGATTTCTTGAGGATGACGGAGAAATACTTACTTTCCTTGATAATGTATATGCACTTGCCGACAAGCATGTGGAGCGTTATATGCAGCGAGGCTTTACGGATCTTATGTTTTCGTTCGGTTGCACCGGCGGTCAGCACCGTAGTGTTTATTCTGCGCAACATCTGGCAGAGCATCTTAATTCTAAATATGGAGTTGAGGTTAGGATAGTGCATCGCGAGCAGAACATCGAACAAGTATTGGAGGCAAAGCCCTCAAACGCACGATGAAACTCTTTGTCATTTGAAATAAAATACGTAATTTTGCATACGTAAAAACTTTTTCCCGACAGATGATGCAGGCAATGATTTTTGCAGCCGGCCTCGGCACACGTTTGAAACCTATAACGGATACCAAACCGAAAGCTTTGGTTGAAGTAGGAGGCGAACCGTTGCTGCGCCGTGTGATAATGAATCTGAAAGATGCAGGGACGTCAAGAATAATTGTTAATGTCCATCATTTTGCTGGGCAGATAATAGAATATCTTCAGGCGAACAATAACTTCGGAATTGACATAAGAGTGTCTGATGAGTCAGAGAAATTGCTTGATACCGGAGGCGGAATAAAGAAAGCATCACCGCTGTTTTCTTCAGAATCGCCTATTCTTATTCACAATGTAGATATTCTCAGCAATGTAGATTTACGGAAGTTTTATGACGAATGTGGTGACGCAGACGCAAGACTGCTTGTGAGCAATCGCAAGACAACTCGTTATTTGTTGTTTGATGACGATATGCGTCTTGTGGGATGGACCAATGTACAGACAGGAGAAGTGAAATCTCCTTATGGTGACATTGATGTCTCGGCGTGTCATATGTTGGCTTTTGCAGGCATCCACGTAATATCTCCGTCAATGTTGCAGCTGATGAAAGATTTTCCGGACAAGTTCGGTATAATAGATTTCTATCTCAGTGTATGTGCTAAAGCGGATATACGCGGCTGGCTGAAAGAAGACTTGCGGCTTATGGATGTCGGTAAACTTGATACCCTGCAACAGGCTGACGATTTTGTATCCGGTCTTGAGAAAGGACGCAAGTGATTATAATGACAAAACTAACTCAATTTATATATAATGCAACAGAAGATAATAATACTTGATTTCGGTTCGCAGACAACGCAGCTTATCGGTCGCCGTGTGCGCGAGCTTGATACCTTCTGTGAGATTCTGCCTTATAACAAGTTCCCGGAAGACGAAGAGGGAATAATCGGAGTGATACTGAGCGGATCGCCTTACTCGGTTCACGATGAGCAGGCGTTCAAGGTAGATCTTAACAGGTTCGTGGGCAAATATCCTGTTTTGGGAATATGCTATGGTGCACAGTTCATATCTTATGCCAATGGCGGAAAGGTAGAACGTACGGAAACACGTGAGTACGGCCGTGCCCATTTGCAGTATATTGATACTGACAACGCTCTGTTCCATGGCTTTGAAGCTAATTCTCAGGTATGGATGAGCCATGGCGATACAATTACGGCGATACCGTCAGATTGTCATGTTATCGCATCGACGGAGGATGTTAAATTCGCGGCTTACGCTTCATCAGAGAAACCTCTTTGGGCTGTTCAGTTCCATCCGGAGGTATTCCATACGCTCCAAGGTTCGCTTTTGCTTAAAAACTTTGTAGTAGATATTTGTGGTAGTCGTCAGGAGTGGAGCCCTGCTTCGTTTGTGGAGAGCACTGTTGCAGAGCTTAAAGAACAGCTGGGTGACGATCGTGTGATTCTCGGATTGTCGGGCGGCGTGGATTCTTCAGTATGTGCTGTGTTGTTGCACAGAGCTATCGGAAGCAACCTTACCTGTATTTTTGTGGACCACGGAATGTTGCGCAAGAATGAGTTTACACAGGTCATGAAAGACTATGAGGGCCTGGGACTCAATGTGATAGGAGTTGATGCAAGCGACAAGTTCTTCAAAGATCTCGAAGGAGTGGACGATCCTGAGAAAAAACGTAAGATTATCGGCCGCGACTTTGTCGAGGTGTTCAATGCTGAGGCTAAGAAAATCACTGATGCAAAATGGCTTGCACAGGGCACCATATACCCCGACCGCATAGAAAGTCTGAATATTACAGGAAAGGTAATAAAAAGTCATCATAATGTAGGAGGACTGCCTAAAGAGATGAATCTCAAGTTGTGTGAACCTCTGAAATGGCTTTTTAAAGATGAGGTGCGCCGTATAGGCCATCAGCTCAATATGCCGGAACGTCTTATAAAACGTCATCCGTTCCCGGGTCCTGGACTTGCTGTGAGAATTCTTGGTGACATAACACGCGAGAAAGTACGCATCCTTCAGGATGCCGACGACATCTATATCTCGAATATGCAGAGTTATATTTGTGAAGATGGCGAGCGCTTGTATGATAAGGTATGGCAGGCCGGCACCGTATTGCTGTCAACAGTAAGAAGTGTTGGCGTCATGGGAGATGAGCGTACATACGAACATCCTGTCGCACTTCGTGCTGTCACTTCTACAGATGCGATGACAGCCGACTGGGCGCATCTGCCGTATGATTTTATGGCAAAGGTGTCTAACGAGATCATTAACAAGGTGAAAGGTGTCAACCGTGTTTGCTATGACATCTCATCAAAACCACCTTCGACAATTGAATGGGAATAATTATTAGATTATTTCATGATTGATTGATATACGGATTAATATAGAGTAGGAGGAAAATATATGTTTTCCTCCTACTTTTATTTTTACATATCTGATTTGGCGAATTATTTTAATTATTGCTGTCCGGTTAAAATCCAGAAGGTAAAATAAAACGTAATGTTTAATGTTTGTCAGATATGTTGTCTTTCAACAAGTCGCGTATTTCTGTGAGCAATATTTCTTCTTTAGACTGCACTGGAACGGAAGGCTTGTTCTTTTCGTCCTCTACAGCTTTCTTTTTGGTGAATCTGTTTATCAACTTTATAATCAGAAACACGCAGAAGGCTATTATTGCGAAATCAATTACTGTCTGTATGAAGTTGCCATAATTTATGGTAGCCGGAGCAGATGCTTCGCTGTTTGTAGTTAATACGGGCAGAGTCACCTTTAAATCCTTGAAATTAACGCCTCCGATTATCCAGCCTATCGGCGGCATGATGATGTCGTTGACGACAGATGAGACAATCTTTCCGAAAGCACCTCCAATGATAACACCGACAGCCATATCAACGACGTTGCCTCTTATGGCGAAATCTCTAAACTCTTTAAAGAAACTGTTCATGGTCGAATTTTATATTATTTAATATTGTATTTCGATGCAAATATAGAATTTATTTTGTAACTTTGCACACGTAAAAGGAAGAAAAGTGGATAAGGCAGTGACATACGCTGCAACCCTTTTGGAAATTTTCCAATGATAACGGGTTTAACACTTGATTCTGAAGGAAAATATATATTTAACCCTTTATAAAAAATAAAGTAAAATGATTAAAATTGGTATTAACGGATTTGGTCGTATCGGCCGTTTCGTTTTCCGCGCAGCTCAGAACCGCGATGACATTCAGGTAGTAGGTATCAACGATCTTTGCCCGGTTGATTACTTGGCATACATGCTGAAGTATGATACAATGCACGGCGCATTCAATGGCACAATTGATGTTGACGTTGAGAACAGCAAGCTTATTGTTAACGGTAAGGAAATCCGTGTAACAGCAGAGCGCAACCCGGCTGACCTGAAGTGGAACGAAGTTGAAGCTGAATATGTAGTTGAGTCAACAGGTCTGTTCCTGACAAAGGAAAAAGCTCAGGCTCACATCCAGGCTGGTGCTAAGTATGTAGTTATGTCAGCTCCTTCAAAGGATGATACCCCAATGTTCGTTTGCGGTGTTAACTTTGACAAATACGTAAAGGGCACACAGTTCGTATCTAACGCATCTTGCACAACAAACTGTCTGGCTCCTATCGCTAAGGTTCTGAACGACAAGTTCGGTATCGTAAACGGTTTGATGACAACTGTACACTCTACAACTGCAACACAGAAGACTGTTGACGGTCCTTCAATGAAAGACTGGCGTGGTGGTCGTGCTGCTTCTGGCAACATCATCCCGTCTTCTACAGGTGCTGCTAAGGCTGTAGGTAAGGTTATTCCTGAACTCAACGGCAAACTGACAGGTATCTCAATGCGTGTTCCGACTCTGGATGTTTCTGTAGTTGACCTGACAGTTAATCTGGCTAAACCGGCTTCTAAGGAGGCTATCTGCGCTGCTATGAAGGAAGCTTCTGAAGGCGAACTGAAAGGTGTACTGGGTTACACAGAGGATGCTGTTGTTTCTTCTGACTTCCTGGGCTGCACAAAGACTTCTATCTTCGACGCTAACGCAGGTGTTTATTTGACAGACACATTCGTTAAGGTTGTTTCTTGGTATGACAATGAGATCGGTTACTCTAACAAGGTTCTCGAACTCATCGCTCACATGAAGAAGGTTAACGGATAATTATTTCTTGATAGGCGGGAGTCAGATTTTTTAGAGTTTACACATCAGTTTGTAAATGAATCTGACATATAACCGCTGTCAGTAAATGATAAAAAACAGGCCGTCCGCATTGTCGGACGGCTTTTTTTTATTATTTTTGTCGGCAGATGTCTAAAATGATAACCATACTTGGGCCCACTGCAAGTGGAAAGACGTCTCTTGCCGCAGCTCTTGCTTATGAGATCGGCGGAGAGATTATCAGTGCCGATTCGCGTCAAGTCTATCGTGGCATGACCATTGGCACGGGTAAGGATCTTGACGATTATTCTGTAAACGGGCATAATATAGGTTATCATCTTATAGATATAGCAGAGCCGGGAGACAAATATAACATATACGAATACCAGCGCGATTTTCATAAAGTTTATTCGGAACTCATGCAACGGAATGTCCGCCCGATACTGTGTGGAGGTTCAGGACTTTATATTGAAAGCGTGTTGAAAGGATATTCGTTGTCAACTGTGCCACAGAATCCGGAATTGCGTCAGAGTCTTTCAGGCAAAACACTGGATGAGCTTACTGAAATATTGATAGATCTTAAGGCGCGCAATAATTCCAATATGCATAACCGTTCGGATGTGGATACTGCACAACGAGCCATAAGGGCTATAGAAATAGAAATGTATAATCTGCAACATCCGGCACAGAACAGACAGTTTCCTCCTGTGGAATCGGTAATAATAGGTGTGGATATCGATCGTGAAAGCCGCAGGAAAAGAATAACCGAGCGTTTGAAAGAGCGCTTACAGCATGGACTGGTGGAGGAGGTGAAAGGACTTATGGAAAGTGGCCTAAGTGCCGAAAGTCTTATTTATTATGGACTGGAATATAAGTTTGTTACCGAGTATGTGATCGGCAAGCTCTCGCGCGACGAAATGTTCCGTAGTCTGGAGATTGCAATACATCAGTTCGCCAAACGGCAGATGACATGGTTTCGTGGCATGGAACGCCGCGGCTTTACCATAAACTGGATAGACTGGCATTTGCCTATGGCAGATAAATTGGAGCAAATAAAAAAACTAATTGTTACTTAATAACGACAACGACATGGATAATGACAAGCGGTGGGGCATTCTTTATTGTCCGAAACATGATGACAAAAGGCATAAGAGCAAGCGCTGGAGCAAGATAGAGAAGTGTTTGCGCGATGCCGGCATTGATTATGATTTCGTACAGAGTGAAAGCATGTCGGGAGTAGAAAGACTCGTCCGGATGATGATAAACAACGGATATAAGACTATTGTTATTGTCGGAGGTGATTCTGCTCTGAACGATGCCGTGAACTGTCTTATGCAGGTGGAAGCCAAAGTGCGTGACGAAATATCTATTGGAGTCATACCCAATGGTATTATTAATGATTTTGCTCATTTCTGGGGACTGCGGGAAAGTGAGCCCGAAGAGGCTGTCGCCTCTCTGAAAGGTCATCGTGTGAGAAAGATTGATTTGGGATGTGTGAGATACAAGAATAAAAAAGGTGAGGCCTGTAGAAGATATTTCCTTAATTGCGTGAACATAGGTTTCATTGCGTCCGTGATGAATATTAAGCGTCAGACACGCCATTTCTTCGGCTCACGCACGCTGTCGTATATATCGTCGTTCATACTGATGATATTCCAGCGCATGGAATATCAGATGCACCTTAAGATTAATACAGATGTACTGAAGCGTAATATCATGACCGTATGTGTCGGAAATGCTTCCGGTTACGGCCAGACGCCGAATGCTGTTCCATATAATGGTCAGCTTGACGTGTCGGTGGTTTATCATCCGGAGATGACTCAGCTATTTGAAGGCATATATATGTTTCTTAAGGGAAAGTTCCTTAATCATAAGAGCGTGCATCCGTATCGTACACAAAAAATAGAGGTGCTGGAAGCTCCAAAGGCGCCTGTAGGAATAGACGGACGGCTGATGCATACTCCTGTCGGACCGTTTAATATAACGGTAGAGCAGGAAGTCATCAATTTCATTATACCGGAATAAGAGTCCGGCATATTTCAGCGGGGATGGTTTTTTATCCATTAGTTATAACAGTTTATTTGTGGGTTATAATATAATGTCAGAAAACTCCCTGACAGCGTGGGGTAGTGTGGATAATGACATTACGAACCTCACGCAATAATAAATTCGTGTTGCGACAACAATAAATCCGTGCTGCTGCAACAGGCGTATCGTCACCGTGAAATAGATGCGAGTTTCCGGCTCATCCGGTAAGTGCTTTCCGGGTTTTCCCTCATATATTTATACAATCTTTTTTAGAAAACCCGAGAGACGAGCTTACAATTTTTCTTGACGGTATTTTGACAAAATAAAATCTGAAAATAGATGTAGGGCGATGTCAAATCCGGTATGATAAAGGCTCTTTTCGCTGTTACCGTCTTTTCATATACCCGGGAATGTAGTCCGGAATAATTCATCCTACGTTCTGATTATACCCGTTTGAGCTTTTGATTATGCCCATATTAGGGTGCGGTTCGGTGCTTTTTGGCCCCTGATATGGGCTATATCGTGTGCTGAAACGGTGCTTATTGCAGAACGTAAAAATCACTCTCAAATATAAATCTTTGACTTTCAGTATTTTATGAAAATCTTTCATTTCCCACGTAGTTACCTCCGAAGGAAACTCAGTCCGCAAATACTCGCTTATTTTATGGGGTAGAACGGAAAACTCATTCGGAAAAAATGCAGGATTCTGAAAATCTGTAAATGCTCCATATTAGTCTCATTTCAGTATAAGAAAACAACGCCGATTCGGTTAAGAAACATCATCATTCCATAGAGACCAATATGCAATGAATTTATACTGAGACGGAATAATAATTTATTCATCCTGAAACCGGAATTCGGTTTCAGTTTCTTAGTTGTTGGTTATTGTGCTTTTTTTTAATCATAAGCGCTGTGGTCAGTTCATCATATATTTCTTCCGTTGTTGTGTTGTGAGTTTTCCGTAACAGTGACATTATCCGTATGATGCTCCGATATTGGCTGTTTTAGGTCCAAATATGGGCTTTATGAGAACATGAAAATGACTTTACACCATAAAAAAATACGCCTTTTTATGCCAAACTGGGGTTATTTTATGAAAATAACTATGTAATTTTTTTGCAATTATATCAAATTTTATTACCTTTGGAATGTTAAAATATAATCTATAAAGATAGCTAACCATAATAATTATTTAATAAAAAAACCTTTAAAACTATGGGTTATTTGCGATTTGAAAAAGCTCTGATGACAAACCTGGAAGAATCTCTTTCAAGAGAGTTGCTTCGTACAAATCGCTCGGGAGCTTATTCATGTTCAACAATAGTTGACTGTAATACACGCAAGTATCATGGCCTGCTAGTTGTTCCCGTTCCTGAGTTGGATGACGAAAATCATGTCCTTTTGTCTTCGCTGGATGCAACCGTTATACAGCATGGGGCTGAGTTTAATCTTGGTCTTCACAAATATAATGGTGATAATTACAATCCGAAAGGACATAAATACATTCGTGAGTTCGACTGCGACAAGGTTCCGACGACTCTTTATCGTGTGGGAGGCGTATTGTTGAAAAAAGAAGTTGTTTTCCAGCATTACGAAGACAGAATCCTCATACGTTATACTCTGGTAGATGCGCATTCGGATACAAAACTGCGGTTCAAACCGTTCTTGGCATTCCGTAGCGTAAGACAGTTCACGCACGAGAATTCTGTGGCATCACGGGATTACTCAAATATTGAGAATGGAATATCCACCTGTATGTATGCAGGATATCCGGATCTGTACATGCAGTTCAGTAAGGATAATAAATTTGTGTTCCAACCTGATTGGTATCACAACGTGGAGTATCCCAAGGAGCAGGAACGTGGATATGCGTCGAATGAGGATTTGTATGTTCCTGGATATTTCGAGATGGACATAAAGAAGGGCGAAAGCATTGTCTTTGCTGCGTCAACATCGGCAAGCAACACGAGCGAGCTGAAGGATCTTTTTGATAAAGAGGTGAACGAACGCAGTCCGAGAGACAATTTCTTCCATTGTCTTGTAAATGCTGCTCACCAGTTCCATAACAGGGCTAGCAATGACGACCGCTACATCCTTGCCGGTTATCCGTGGTTCAAGTGCCGTGCGCGCGACACGTTTATCGCTTTGCCGGGACTCACTCTGTCCATAGAGGAGCAGGATTATTTCGAACTTGTCATGAAGACAGCAGAACGTGGCCTGCGTGAGTTTATGGAAGGCAAGCCTCTGTCTGTCAAGATTTATGAGATGGACCAGCCGGATGTGCTGCTTTGGGCAGTGTGGGCCATTCAACAATATGATAAGCATGTTGGCAGCGAGAAGTGCTTCCAGATGTATGGAGCTTTGCTTAAAGACATTGTTTATTATATCATTGACGGCAAGCATCCTAATCTTATTCTTAAGGAGAACGGATTGTTATACAGTGACGGACATGATAAGGCCATCACATGGATGAACTCAACTGCAAACGGCAAGCCTGTTGTTCCAAGAACAGGATATATTGTCGAGTTTAATGCATTGTGGTATAATGCCTTATGTTTCTGTGCCTCAATTGCGACTACAGGTGGAGATTTGGAAGCAGCTTCGCGTCTTGAGAAGATGGCAGATCTTTGCATGCATTCGTTTGTTGACACATTCCTCAATGAATACGGATATCTTTTCGATTATGTCGATGGGTCTAACGTCGATTGGAGTGTACGTCCGAATATGATATTCGCGGTGGCATTGGAGTATTCTCCGTTGAACTGTGCACAGAAAAAGAGCGTCCTTGACATGTGTACCAGGGAATTGCTTACGCCTAAAGGCTTGCGTTCGCTGTCGCCGAAGAGCGGAGGTTATAATCCGATGTATGTCGGACCTCAGACACAAAGAGATTATGCATACCATCAGGGAACGGCATGGCCGTGGCTTGGCGGATTCTATATGGAGGCATGTCTCAGACTGTACAAGCGTACAAGGTTGAGTTTCATCGAGCGTCAGATGGTCGGATACGAGGACGAGATGGTTCGCCACTGCATAGGCACCATTCCTGAGCTGTTCGACGGTAATCCTCCTTTCAACGGACGAGGAGCGATATCGTTTGCCATCAATGTGGCTGAGATATTGCGTACATTAGAGTTTCTTGAAAAGTATAAATATTAAAATAAAGGAGGATTATAATTATGAAAGTCTTGATGTTCGGATGGGAGTATCCTCCTCATGTATATGGTGGACTGGCCACAGCAAATTATGGTATCTCGGAAGGTCTTCATGCACAGGGCGACGTAAGCATCACGTTGTGTCTTCCGAAACCGTGGGGAGATGAGAGTAAGCATGCTGCCGATATATTGGCAATGAATGCAGTTCCTATTGCCAGGCGTGATGTCAGCTACGATTATGTACAAAGTAGGGTGGGCAATATAATGTCTCCTGATTTGTATTTTAAACTTCGTGATCACATTTATGCAGATTTCAATTACATGCATGTCAACGATTTGGGATGCATGGAGTTTGCCGGAGGCTATCCACAAAATCTGCATGAGGAAATCAATAATTACTCTATTATTGCAGGAGTTGTTGCGCGTCAGCAGGAGTTTGATATCATACATGCTCACGACTGGCTTACATATCCGGCAGGAATCAATGCCAAGTATGTAAGTGGAAAGCCGTTGTGCATACATGTTCATGCTACAGACTTCGACCGCTCGCGTGGAAAGGTCAATCCGACTGTTTATTCTATAGAGAAAGACGGTATGGATAATGCGGACTGTATAATGTGTGTGTCTGAACTGACACGACAGACTGTGATCAATCAGTACCATCAGGATCCACGCAAATGCTTTACCGTTCACAATGCGGTATATCCATTGAGACAGGAGTTGCAGGATATTCCACGTCCTGATCATACGGGAAAGGAGAAGGTGGTTACATTCCTTGGACGTCTCACGATGCAGAAAGGACCTGAATATTTTGTCGAGGCTGCCAATATGGTGTTACACCGTTCAAGGAACGTACGTTTCTGTATGGCTGGAAGTGGTGATATGATGAACGCGATGATTTACCTTGCAGCGGAGCGCGGAATAGCCGACCGCTTCCATTTCCCGGGATTCATGCGAGGTAAGGAAGTCTATGAATGTCTGAAAGACTCCGATGTATACGTTATGCCGTCTGTAAGCGAACCGTTCGGAATCTCTCCGCTTGAAGCAATGCAGTGTGGCACACCGACAATAATATCCAAGCAGAGTGGATGTGCAGAGATACTTAATAATTGCATAAAGGTGGATTATTGGGATATTCACGCGCTTGCGGACGCCATCTATTCCATCTGTCATAACGAAAGCCTTTTCAAATACCTGCAAACTGAAGGTAAGAAAGAGGTAGATCAGATTACATGGGAGAAAGTGGGAGTCTTGATCCGTGAGCTATACGAACGTACAATAAATCATCAACTATAAAACTATAAATCATTTAATCTATGAAAACGATTTGTTTATATTTCGAGATACACCAGATGATACAATTGAAACGTTATCGTTTCTTTGATATCGGAACAGATCATTATTATTATGATGATTATGAGAATGAGTCCAGAATAAACGACATTGCTGAACGTTCGTATATGCCGGCACTCAATACTCTGCTTGAGATGATTAAGGCCAACAACGGTTATTTCAAGGTTGCTTTCTCGCTTTCGGGAGTAGGTATGGAGCAGCTTGAGATGCATGCGCCTCAGGTCATAGAGAAACTTCAGGAACTCAATGACACCGGATGTGTGGAGTTCCTTGCCGAGCCTTACTCACATGGTCTTGCTTCGCTCATCAACCATGAAAGTTTCAAGGCTGAAGTGAAAAGACAATGTGAGAAGATGAAAGAGTATTTCGGACAGACTCCTAAGGTATTGCGCAACTCTTCTCTCATATATAGTGACGATATCGGATTGCAGGTTGCCGATATGGGCTTCAAGGGTATGCTCACTGAAGGAGCAAAACATGTACTTGGATGGAAGTCCCCGCATTATGTCTATTCTTGCGCGCTGGCTCCCCAGTTGAAGCTTTTGCTCCGTGATGTCAACCTAAGCGACGACATTTCTTTACGCTTCAACAACAAGGAATGGGATGAATTCCCGTTGTTTGCCGACCATTATGTTGACAAGATTGCTGCTTTTGACGAGAAAGAGAAGATTATAAATCTGTTTATGGAACTGTCGGCTCTTGGTATAGCTCAGCCTTTGTCGAGCAATATTCTTGAGTTCCTGAAAGCCATACCGGCGTGTGCTAAGGCACGCAATATCAATTTCGCAACACCGTCAGAGATTTGTGATAGTGTTGACAGTGTCGGCACTCTTGATGTTCCGGATACACTGAGCTGGGTCGACGAAGAGCGCGATGTAAGCAGTTGGCTCGGCAATCCGATGCAGCGCGAGGCGTTCCACAAACTTTATGGCGTGGCCGACCGTGTGTGTATTGCCAATGATCCGCGCATAAATCAGGATTGGGATTATCTCCAGGCATCCAACAATTTCCGTTTGATGACGACAAAACCATCTAATGTCGGACTTGACCGTGGAATATACAGCAGCCCGTTCGATGCCTTCACAAACTATATGAACATATTGGGAGACTTCATCAGCCGTGTGAATTCTCTTTATCCAGAGGACATCGACAACGAGGAACTCAGTTCGCTCCTTACAACCATAAAGAATCAGGATGAGGAGATCGACATGAAGAACAAGGAGATTATCCGTCTGCAGACAAAGATAGAAAAGATTGAAGCTGCAGAAGCTAAGCTCCGTGCTGAGATGGATGCAAAGAAAGCTACGGCTGCAAAGGCATCGACGTCTAAGGCTAAGACAGTGAAAAAGAAAGCGACTTCAACTGCAAAACCAAAGGAGACAACACCGGAAACTCCTGCAAAATGATTGTAAAGACAACGGCATTTTATGCTGAATGTCGGAATATGAAATAAGGAAAGGTCCCGAAAACAATGATTGTTTTACGGGACCTTTGTTTGTTATTGCAGCTTTAAAGGTATCGTTATGTTTTGTTTCTGTATGTTGATATAAAACGACTTGTTGTTTTCATTCATTTTTCTATCATGTATGTCTTTTGCGTCTTTCTCTGTTTTTAGGGCCTGCTGATAGTCTTCCCTGTCCTTGGTGCTTACAACGATTCTTCCTAAATTGCCCATTTGTGCGGCGTTCCATTTCTTTATTCTAATCGCTATTGTTACACATCCTTTTGTTCCGGTAGGGTAGATATCAGTGAATTTTATGTCCTTATCCAATCTAAACGAACTGGCAGTGTTTGTGTAGAACGGGTTACCGTCTGCATCATACACCACTATTCTGATGTCGCTTAGCTGAAAAGCCGAACCGTTGTTGAGATATGTTCCGGTGGAAGTAAGCTTCGCTGGTGCCATCAGCATCAGTTTGTTTTGTCTTGCATCAACATTCTCAATTCTGAAATCGTGTTCTAATCTTATTGGTACATTTGCTGCCACATCGCTGTTCAATGTCTTTCCTTCCAATGTTCCTGCCATCCGTACTATGGCAGCAGCTTTTTGTCTGTTTATATTTTCGCTTTCAATGGCAATCGTAGCAGCTTCATGCTCATCTGTTGTCTTCTTCAGTTTTGAGAGTAGATTGTCTGTCTCTATTTCCGATTCATATATCAGTTTCGGAATTTCGCCAAGTGGTCCGGATATTGAAGGTGACTTGTTTTCATCGCATGACGACACATAAGCACAGCATACAAGTATCGCGACGGCAAATGTTTTTCTTTTGATCATAGTGCTTTGGGTTTTTAGTTTATGCATGATTATCACGTCGTATCGTCCGTAACGTTTGCATATATTGTTTGGAGTAACATGATGCTGTCGGTCAACGATATTGCCGGAAAGTATCAATGACTCTATGTTTTCTTTCACTATCCGGTTTTTACAAAAATAAGTTAATCCGTATTGTCCTTTTTCACGGTAATCCGCTATTTTATATTTACATGAGTTTGAGGTCAGGTTGCAAGAATAAGGGATAATAGTTATTAATGATAGTTATTGTAATGGCATGTCTTATAGATAGTGATATATTTATTGTTTGAGATTTTGCAAAGAGACTTCTTAGAGGTTAGAATGGAATTTTTACTAACATATTTGGGGTAAAGAAAAAGGCAGACAATCGGTATAAATACGATTGTCTGCCTTAAATTAATTATTCAGTAATTTTATTTGTTGTTGATGTATTTCTTGCCGTTCTTGATGATTATGCCCTTGTAAGAGTTGTTCACACGCTGTCCGGCGAGGTTGTATGCAGGAGCATTAACGTTTTCTGTATCTGCTTCAACCTTGTTTATACCAGTAGCTAAACCTGTTATAGAAACATTTTTGACTTCCCATGTTCCGGCAGCAGCCTCTGTACTTGTATATTTAAAGCCAATTTTAATCTTCTTTCCAGCGTAAGATGTAAGATCGACAGTCTGTGTTTCAAAATCAGACCAGTTACCATCTTCCGGAAGTGTAGGATATGTCAGTGTAATCTGATTCCATTCTCCACCATCTTCTTTAACCCAAAGCGTTGCTTCTTCCTCAACATTTCCGAAATATTTATTTATGCATTGTTCAAAAGTAAGAGTTGATTTCTCAATATTTGTCATATCGATAGTCGGAGAAATGAGCCAACTCTCAGCTGCTTTGTTTGAACCTGCATAAGCAGAAGCCTTCATATATCCATAGTTATCATGCTTCCATACGTATGTTAAACCTGACAAATTAACATCCTCAATAACGAATGATCCCTGGTCGTCTTTGAATGTCTCAGTGTAAGGCAGTGTTACTTCTGCGAGAACAGGATTCTTGACTGTTATAGTGTATGAAGCAGAACCAGCTGCATATTCGTCATTTTCTGCAGCCTGAGCTGTAATCTTTGCAGTACCTAAAGCAACGATTGTAACTTCTCCGGTCTGTGCATCAACAGTAGCAACTTCTTCATTGTCAGATGAGTATGTTACCTCTGCTGTTGTTTCTTTTGTTAGGGTTGGCGCTGTGAATGATTCACCTATTGTTGCTGTAACATCTGTTTCGCTAAATACCAATCCTGGATCTTTCTTAACTGGTTCGGTTGCATCTTGGTATGTAACCTCAATTGTGTTGAAGCGTGATGTTGCACTGCAGGCGAAGTCAACGCTATTTGCTGTACCAGTCCATGTTCCTCCGTTATCGTATGTACCAACGGTTGTGCTGAGATTCTTCGCTGTGCTGTTTGGCGAAGTGAAGACGATAGATGTTATAATATAGTTGTCGGGTACAGAAACCGTGACAGTGGAACCAGAATATGTACGTAGATGGTTAGGAGAACCTGCCCACCAGCGTGTGCGTCCTGCCAGTGTGAGCGTTACATTGCCTTCAGTACAGTTGTAAGGATCTTGGTTATAGTCCTGTGTACTTCCACTCAATAATGGCATGCCGTAAGCCTCATCGCCTGTAAAATCGAATGTGGCCGTCTGTGCGTATAGTCCACACGACAGCATTGCCAATAAACTGAATAATGAAATGCGTAAAAATTTGTTCATAATGATAACGTTTTATTGGTTATTAAAATAAGTTTTACGAAAGCAAAGATAGGCAATAAAACTTAAAGTTGCAATACATATTATATTAAAATTCGGTTAAAGATAGTAGATAATAATATATTGTTTTAGTGTGAGTTGCGTGTCAATCTGTAGAGAAAAAGTGTGGAGTTGTGACGATAATGTTAAAAAAGACACATTTATGTATAAAATATTTGGAATTATCAAACTAATAGTTTATATTTGCGACATGATTTTTATGATTTCGAGATTTACGAAATCGTCCCTCGAGGTTGGTAGCATCCTGCACCAACCTCTTTTTTGTTAAATAATTTGGCGTTTACGTTAAAAGTCTTTACCTTTGTAAACATTAATCCATACGATTGTTTATTTTAGACACAAATTAAAAATATTTGCCTATCGATAAAACTTTTACTTAAGAATCAGAAAATATTAAGAAAATGAAAACAATTCACGATATGACCGACGAAGAGTTGGCCTTATCATATATCGATGGGAATAATCGCGCTTTCGACCTGCTCCTGTCACGCAATCAGTCGAAGCTTTTTTCCTATATTCTTTTTGTGGTGCGCGACCGTAATACGGCCGATGATATATTTCAGGAGACTTTTGTAAAAGTCATTTCCAAGCTGCAGCAGCGCAAATATACCACGAGCGGCAAGTTCGGGGCATGGATAATGCGTATTGCTCACAACGTGATAATGGACTGGTATCGTGAGCAGCGTCTGGGCAAGATAGTCGAACCGACGCTCGATAACGATCTCTCGAACATCTGTGGCAATGAAATTCTGGTGGGCAATATAGAGAACTATTTTGTCAACGAGCAGGTGATGTGCGACGTGCGCAGACTTCTCAACACCCTGCCGGCGCCTCAGCGTGAGGTTGTGTTCATGCGTTTCTATCAGCAGATGTCGTTCAAGGAGATAGCCGAGACCACCAACGTCAGCATCAATACCGCGTTGGGACGCATGCGTTATGCCATACTCAACCTGCGTCGTATGGCCAAGGACAACAATATAGCCTTGCAGCTTGCCTGACGGTGTCAGTCTTGCTGCAAGGTGTGTTTCAGTGAATGGATTGTCGCAATGGGGTCGGCAGCCTTGAAAATGTAGCTTCCGCTCACCAGTACATCTGCTCCGGCTTTTACCAATAGTGGTGCAGTCTCGGCCTGTACACCGCCGTCAACCTCTATCAGCGCCTTGCTTCCGGCGTTATCTATGAGCTGTCTCAGCCGTTTCACTTTATTCAGAGTGTTTCCTATGAACTTCTGTCCTCCGAAGCCGGGATTCACGCTCATGAGCAACACCATCTCCACATCGTTTATTATATCCTCCAACATGCACACCGGAGTAGCCGGATTAAGTGTCACGGCAGCCTTCATTCCGGCTGCGTGGATTTCCTGTACGGTGCGGTGCAGATGGGTGCATGCCTCATAGTGCACATTCATTATCATTGCTCCTGTGGCAGCCACCTGCTTTATGTAGTTCTCTGGATGTACTATCATCAGGTGCACGTCGAGCGGTTTCTTGCATGCTTTTGCCACAGCTTCTATTACCGGAAATCCGAACGAGATGTTCGGAACGAACACTCCGTCCATTATGTCGAGGTGGAGCCAGTCGGCCTCGCTGCGGTTTATCATCTCTATGTCTTTTTTCAGGTCGAGGAAATCGGCCGAAAGCAATGATGGCGATATTATTGTTTCCATGTCGGTCTGTTACTTTCAGTTCAGGCAATACACCTCGTTGCGTCCGTTTATTTTCATCACTCTGTAGGTATATGCTATCTGTCGGATTATGTTGAGTGTCATTTCCGACGGTTTCAGCTCTTCTGGGTTAAAGTGTTTCATAGGCAAATGTTTTATGTTATTCTTATTCAGATAACGGCGTAAGTCGATGTTTATTACATGTCGGGAATATATTTTTATTTATTATTTTTATTACGGTATATTTTCTCAGTCATTGTCGTCGTGTACCGATTTCAGATGTTTATCAAGCTAAATTGCAGGTTGTTTTATTGTCATCTATTACTGTCAAAATAGATTTTAGTCTGCACTGTTGAGGTCGTCTGGTGTTGTTCGGATAATGACTGTCGGATTCTTTTTTCGTTTCCGCTTTCCGGAATTGGCTGTTATAGGGCCGGAATCAGTTCGTTTCTGTATATTGTCACTCCCGTTTTATGTCCTAATACGTGCTTTGTTCTAAAGTTGACAAAGGTGGTTTCATAAGCATAAACCGTACTGTTACGTATTCTTATTTGCGCGTAATCATTCTTCCTTACGCCTGATATCGGTATTTTTGAAGAAAACTCCGACGACTGACTTACGATTTTTCTTGACATTATTTTGACAAAATAATGTCGGGAAATAGGTGTAAACAGATGTTAAAACAAGTGGGATAAGGGCTCTTTCGGTTCGAAATGCTTTAGTATATACCCTATAACATAGTCCGGAATAATTCATTTTGCATTATGATAATGCCCATTTCATAATCCGGGTAAGCCCATATCAGCCTCTGATATGGTGCATTTCAGCTCGCGATATAGGCTTAATCGCATGCCGAAATGGTGCTTATTGCAGGACAGAGAAATTTTCCTTAAATATAAATTATTGATTTTCAATATCTTATAAAAGCCTCTCATAATCCGCGTATTTGCGCTCGATGGAGAGCTTGTCCGCAAATATGCGCTTATTTTTCGGGGTAGAACTGGAAACTGAGATGAAAAACCGGAAGCTGATTATAATCTGAAAGTGGTTCATGTTGGTTTCGTCCCAACATAAGCAAACAACACTTATCCGGGATTGCAGCCTCAGTGTTTATATTAATTAATCGCCATTCAGTTTCTGCCGAGTCTTTATATTCCGCTCATAATCCGGGGCAGGATCATGCGCTTTGTCACAGCCGCCGGTTTCATACATTTGCTTGTGCGTTACGGTGTCATGTTTTTTCGTCAGTCTTATATTATATAATGTGTACCTCATCCGATATGAACGAATTTAAAGAAAATGAATAAAAAATGTAGCAAATAGTTTGTTGGTTTAATGAAAATGTGTATATTTGCAACATACAAAATGCTTCAGGCGTTACGCATCACCGTAGAATGTGCGGTATGCAGATCGGAGCAGACAAGTAACAATAAGACAAAAAGCAGAAAATATGGTAAAGGTTATGTTTACATCATGGTGGTGGCGTTTCTCAAGATTTAAATAGTCGTGAGCAACATCGCCGTGTGGAAACATATATAAGATATTCATAAGAGGCCTGTTCTTGCGACAGGCCTCTTTTTTTATACATAAACATTGAACCTATAAACAATAAAAACATAATAAGACATGAAAGAACTTTTGGAAAGAATACTCAATCATGAGAGCCTCACACGTGAGGAGACACGCGATATACTTGTGGGCATAACCTGCGGCAAATACTCCAACGAACAACTGACAGCTCTGCTGACGGGCATACAGATGCGCGGCATCAAGGTTGACGAACTGCTCGGTTTCCGCGACGGAATACTTGCAACAGGTGTTCCTGCCATTCTCGACTGCGACCGCTATATAGACGTCGTCGGTACAGGCGGCGACCGTAAGAACACATTCAACATCTCTACCACAGCTTGTTTCGTGATTGCCGGTGCCGGCTACAAGGTGGCAAAACACGGTAATTATGCCGCCACATCCACCAGTGGGGCGTCAAACGTCATAGAGCATCACGGCATAAAATTCACCAGCGACATCGACAAGCTCAACCGTTCCATCAACGAGTGTGGTATAGCCTATCTGCATGCTCAGCTCTTTGCAAGCGCAATGAAGTGTGTGGGGCCGCTTCGTAAGGCTCTGCAGTTCCCAACGTGTTTCAATCTGCTCGGCCCGATAGTCAATCCGTCGCGCCCTTCGTGTCAGATGCTCGGCGTGGCAACTCTTGACCAGATGCGCCTTTATGCCAATGTTTACCGTGAGCTCGGCATCGATTATGCCATAGTGAACAGCATCGACGGTTACGATGAGATTTCGCTCACAGGGGAGTTCAAGGTCACCACAAACAATTATGAGCGTGTGTTCCGTCCGTCCGATCTCGGGCTTCTCACAGCCGGATCTGAAGAGCTCTCGGCCGGTGCTGACGAGGAACAGGCGGCGGAGATATTCGACAGTGTGCTTGAGAACAGAGCTCTTCCGGCACAGAAGGACATAGTAGTGGCAAACGCAGCCTTCGGCATACAGGTGTATGAGAAGGGACGCAAGGGCATAGATGAGTGCATAAGCATCGCCCGTGAGTCGATAGACAGTGGACGTGCACTCGCAACATTCCGTAAATTCGCAGAAATAAATTCATGATGAAAGATATATTACAGGAAATAGTTGACCACAAAAAGGTGGAGGTGAAGCGTTTCAAGGAGGCGCTTCCTGAGAGCGACATTCATTTGAGGGTGGAGCAGGACATGGCTCTGACGCAGGAAAAGCGTCCGTCGATGAGCCGCGCCATAATGGATTCGGACAGCGGCATCATTGCCGAGTTTAAGCGCAAGTCGCCTTCAGCGGGATGGATAAACCGCGACGCTAAGGTGGAAGAGGTGACAAACGCCTATCAGCACAACGGTGCTTCGGCACTGAGCATACTGACCGACAGCGATTTTTTCGGCGGAAGCGACAAGTTTGTGAGCGAGGCCATCGCTTCGGGAGTCACTCTTCCGGTGCTTTACAAGAATTTCATCGTAGATGAGTATCAGCTTTTTCAGGCCCGTCTTTGCGGTGCTTCAGCCGTGTTGCTCATAGCCTCGGTGCTCACTCTTGCCGATTGCCACTCGCTTGTCCGCACTGCCCATGACCTGGGTCTTGAGGTCCTGCTCGAGATGCATGCGGCCCGCGAGTTGGAGTATGCCGACTGCGATCCGGACATGTTCGGGGTGAACAACCGCAATCTCGGTACGTTTGTCACTGATGTTGCCAATTCGTTCCGCTTCGCTGCCGACCTTCCGGCGGGAGCCTGTCTGGTAAGCGAGAGCGGACTGTCCGACCCTTCGGTTGTCAGTCTGTTGCGTGAGGCAGGATACAGAGGCTTTCTCATAGGCGGACATTTCATGAAGTCAGCCGATCCGGGCAAGGCATTGGGAGAGTTTATATCGAAAATAAAGAAATAAAATTATGATAGTAAAGGTTTGTGGCATGCGCGATGCCGAGAATATTCGCGCCGTAGAGGCAGCCGGTGCCGATATGATAGGTCTGGTGTTCTATAAGAAAAGTCCTCGTTGTGTGGGCATGATAAATTCACGTTCCGGACTGATTCCTGATTTTCCGGACAAGAAAGTGGCTCCTATGTCCGACACCGGCAAAACCGGAACAGAACATAAACCGCTTGTTGGAGTGTTTGTCGATGACATGGCACAGAACATAATAACGAGGGTATATAATTATAAACTCGATTATGTCCAGCTGCATGGAAGTGAGGGTGTCACACTGATAGACAACCTGCGACACACGATAGATCCTGACATAAGGCCCGGACTGAAGATAATAAAGGCTATAAGCATATCGTCGGAAGAGGATTTCGCACGGTGCAAGGAATATGAGGGGCATGTCGATATGTTTCTGTTCGATACGGCGTGCAGCGGTCATGGCGGTTGCGGAAAACATTTCGACTGGACCATGCTCGGCTCTTATTCGGGTTCGACTCCGTTTTTGCTGAGCGGCGGCATAGGTCCTGACGATGCCGATAGGATAAGGACAATAACGCATCCCATGTTTGCCGGTGTGGATATAAACTCGCGTTTCGAGACCGAGCCTGGCGTGAAGGATGTCGCGACTGTGGCTGAATTCATAGCCAAAGTGAAGAAATGAGTTACGGCGTCAGTCGTTTTATTCATGAAGATATAACATAAATCAATATAAGGAATAAGTATATGAACGGAATCAACAGACTATTTGCAGAACGCGGCGACCGCAAGTTGCTGTCTATATATTTTTGTGCCGGATGTCCGGTGGCCGACAATACCGGCGACGTGCTGAAGGCTTTGCAGCGCAACGGTATTGATATGGTGGAGGTGGGCATTCCGTTCAGCGATCCGCTTGCCGACGGACCTGTAATTCAGAGTGCTGCAACGACGGCGCTGAAGAACGGCACGACTCTGCACAAAATATTTGAACAACTGGACGAGGTGAAGTCGGAAATAAATATTCCGATTGTTCTTATGGGTTATCTGAACGTGATATTGAGCTATGGCATTGAGAATTTCTGCCGAAGCTGTCGCGATTGTGGTGTGTCGGGAGCGATAATTCCGGATCTGCCGTTTGATGATTATATTAATACGGTGAAGCCGTTGGCAGACGAATACGGACTGCGTATAATAATGATGATTACTCCTGAAACAAGCGACGAACGCATAAGGTTCATCGACGATAACACCGACGGATTCATCTATATGGTGAGCTGTGCCGGTACGACTGGGGCAAAAAACAGTTTCGATGAGGCAGGAAAGGCCTATTTCAAACGCGTAGGTGGCATGGGACTGAAGAATCCGTGCATGACCGGGTTCGGCATAAGCAACAAGCAGACACTCGACTCTGCACGAGAGTATTCGGCCGGAGCAATAATCGGGAGCAAGTTTGTATCACTGCTCAACGAATATACAGATCCGGATAAGGCAACGAAAGCGTTGTATGCAGCCCTCGAAGCATAATATCCATAATTCTATTTTAAAAAACATAACTTATAGCAATAATTTTATGAGCGGGAATTATTTTAGCAACAAAAACGGATTTTATGGTCGTTTTGGAGGAACTTACGTACCGGAAATACTACATAAGTGTGTCAGTGAATTGCAGGATGCTTATCTCCGGATAATGGAAAGCGATGAATTCAAAAAGGAATATCATGAACTGTTGCGTGACTATGTGGGCCGTCCGTCGCCTCTTTATTATGCAAAGCGAATGAGTGCCAAGTACGGATGTCGGTTATATCTGAAGCGTGAGGATCTGAATCATACCGGCGCGCACAAGATAAACAATACAGTAGGACAGATACTTATGGCACGTATGATGGGTAAGACGCGCATCATAGCTGAGACTGGTGCGGGACAGCACGGAGTGGCGACGGCGACAGTGTGTGCGCTGATGGGCATGAGGTGTGAGATATTCATGGGTAAGACGGATGTGGAACGTCAGCATACTAATGTGGAGCGTATGAAGATGCTTGGGGCTGAGGTGCATCCTGTCATGACCGGCAACATGACTCTGAGTGATGCCTGTTCTGAGGCGATACGCGACTGGTGCTCGCATCCTAAAGACACATTCTATATCGTAGGCAGCACCATGGGTCCGCATCCTTATCCCGATATTGTGGCGAGAATGCAGAGCGTGATATCTGAGGAGATAAAATGGCAGTTGAAGGAGAAGATAGGACGGGACTATCCTGATTATCTTATAGCGTGCGTAGGCGGAGGCAGCAATTCTGCCGGAACGATGTATCATTATGCTGATGACAGCCGGGTGAAGATCGTGCTTGCTGAAGCCGGCGGCTGGGGAGTTGATTCTGACCATACGGCAGCGACTATACACTGTGGACGGGAAGGTATTCTGCATGGTGCGAGAACGCTTGTCATGCAGACACCGGACGGACAGATAGAAGAGGCTTTCACCATATCCGCAGGGCTTGATTATCCGGGCATAGGTCCGATGCATGCCAATATGGTGAGGACAGGACGTGTGGATGTGATGGCTGTGAACGACGATGAGGCGGTAAGAGCCGGATATGAGCTGACTCGTCTTGAAGGCATCATCCCGGCACTTGAGAGTGCACACGCTGTGGCTGTGCTGCCAAAGATGAAGTTCTCGCCTGACGATGTGGTGGTGCTTACGGTCAGTGGTCGTGGCGACAAGGACGTAGAGACTTATCTTGCCAACAGAAAGATGGCAGGCGAATATGGACAATTCTGATTTATGTCCGTGCTATTGACTGAAGAGAATGTATGTTTGATGATTTATAAAATGTGAGAATATGGGGAAAAAGGTTTTTGTTTATCATACAACAGTGCGTACAATGCTTGCCGATGTGTGCACACCTGTAGGTGTGTATATGAGGCTGCGCGATCTTTATCCACAAAGTATATTGATGGAAAGTTCGGATTATCACGATTCTTCCAACAGTAAATCGTATATCGGAATAAACCCGATAGCAAGTGTGGCTGTAGGCAATGGAGTAGTGAGAATGAGATTTCCTGACGGCTCGTCAGAACAACATCAGATAGACGATGATTATAGTTGTGATGTGGCGATAAACGATTTTATCGGACGATTCAGTGTTGACGGCGAGGGAGCGGACTGCTGTGGCATGTATGGTTACATGGCGTTCGACGCAGTGAAGTATTTTGAACATATAGCAGTGAAGAGCTCTGCGCCGGAAAAGAATGATGCTCCGGACATATTATATATAATGTATAGGGACATAATTGTTTTCGATCATTACAGCAGTAAGATGTCTCTTGTGACGATGTATGCAGATGACGGTACACAGGAAGGAACGGCCGGTAATGATGAACTGGATAAATTGGAGCGCGACATAAACAGGCTGACTGTCAGAGAATATGATTTTAAGGCAGTGGGCGATTATATTTCTACTCTTACAGATGAGGAGCATAGGGCAAATATACGGCGCGGCATAAGCCATTGTAAGAGGGGTGATGTATTCCAGATTGTTCTCTCACGCCGCTTCATACAGAAATATAGTGGCGATGATTTTAAGCTCTACCGTACGCTCAGAAGCATAAATCCGAGTCCGTATCTGTTTTATTTTGATTTCGGAGGATTCAGAATTTTCGGCTCGTCACCTGAAACTCATTGTCGTATAGAGAACGGCAAGGCTTATATTGATCCTATTGCAGGAACAACGGGACGTACAGGCAATGCAAGTAAGGATATGGAAGCGGCGGAATATCTGCGCAAAGATCCTAAGGAAAATGCCGAGCATGTGATGCTCGTAGATTTGGCACGTAATGATCTGAGCCGTAATTGCCATGGCGTGAAGGTGGATTTCTTCAAGGATATGCAGTTTTATTCACATGTTATACATCTTGTAAGCCGTGTGAGCGGAACGCTTGACGATGGTGCCAATCCGGTGAAAACGTTCATCGATACATTCCCTGCAGGAACTCTGTCTGGCGCACCTAAGGTGAGGGCTATGCAGCTGATAAGTGAATATGAACCGCACAGCCGTGGCGCATATGGAGGTTGCATAGGTTATATAGGACTGAACGGAAGTGTGAATCAGGCTATAACGATACGTTCGTTTGTTAGTAGAAACGGCGAGTTGTGGTTCCAGGCTGGTGGTGGAATAGTAGCTGCGAGTGATGTGGATTATGAGCTGCAGGAGGTGAACAATAAGCTTGCTGCGCTTCGCAAGGCAATAGTGATGGCTGAAAAAATGTGATGTTATGAAGAAAATAGTGATTATAGATAATTATGATTCCTTCACCTATAACCTGTCGCACATGGTGAAGGAAATAGGAGCAGATGTTACCGTGGTGCGTAATGATTGCTTTGCGATAGACAGTCTGGAGAGTTATGACGGAATAATTCTCAGTCCTGGACCGGGAATACCGTCAGAAGCAGGTCTGTTGATGGATGTGATAAGGACATACGGAAGCTCTAAACCTGTGCTCGGGGTATGTCTCGGACATCAGGCAATAGGCGAGGTGTATGGTGCAAAGCTCGTTAATCTGGAGAAAGTGTATCATGGAGTACAGACCGAATGCAGCCATTCAGGAAATGATTATATATTCGACAGAGTGCCGGATAAATTTCTTGTGGGACGTTATCACAGTTGGATTGTTGACAAGGAAAGCCTGCCTGATTGCCTTGAAATAACTGCTTTGTCTGACGATGAACATATTATGGCGATGAAGCATAAGGAATATGATGTGCACGGCATACAGTTTCATCCTGAAAGTGTGCTTACTCCAATGGGACGTGTAATCATGGAAAACTGGATCGGAAGATGTGGAATGTAAGGTGAAATAAAGAAAAGCGATGTATGGAAGTCTTGTTCTTTGGCATCCGTAACGTGCGGAGCAGACCATCATACATCGCTTTTATATTTGTTTTCAGTGTTTGTCAGAATTCGCTTGTGAAGTGGAATTTAATGTGTTTGAAGTCCTGTTGTGCCATGCTCAGTACATATCCGGAGTCGGCAAGGAACACATCGCGCCCCTCACGGTCTTTTGCCATATACTGATATTTGCGTTTCTTGAATGATTCGAATTCTGCATCATCGTCGCTTTCTATCCAACATGCCTTATAAAGGTGTATTGGTTCCCAGCGACATTTTGCGTTGTATTCGTTCTCGAGACGGTATTGTATGACCTCAAACTGCAGCTGTCCGACAGTTCCGATAATCTTGCGGCCGTTGAACTGATTGATGAAAAGCTGTGCGACACCTTCATCCATCAATTGGTTAATGCCTTTTTCGAGCTGTTTGGACTTCATTGGATCATCGTTCTCAATATATTTGAACATCTCCGGCGAGAACGATGGCAGCCCGCGGAAATGCAGTTGTTCGCCGTCAGTCAGAGTGTCGCCTATCTTGAAAATGCCGTTGTCGGGCAGTCCGACAATGTCGCCGGGGTAGGCTTCTTCGATGGTGCTTTTGCGCTGTGCCATGAATTGTGTCGGCGAAGAGAAGCGTACTGTCTTACCCAAACGCACGTGCAGATATGGATGGTTGCGCTCGAACTTACCGCTACATACTTTACAATAAGCTATACATGAGCGGTGGTTAGGATCGATGTTGGCCGTTATCTTGAATATGAATCCTGTGAATTTCGGTTCTTCCGGATCAATTTCGCGTTCCTCTGCCATTGTCGGTCTTGGTGAAGGAGCTATTTCTACAAAGCAATTGAGCAGTTCCTGTACGCCGAAATTGTTCAAGGCAGAGCCGAAGAACACCGGAGCAACCTTTGCTGCACGATATGACTCGACGTCGAATTCGGGATAGACGCCGTTGATAAGTTCAATGTCATCGCGCAGTTGTTTGGCGTCCTGATCACCTATGTGGCTTTCCAGTTCAGAGCTGTTGACATCAACCTCGACTTTCTCAGTAACTCTTTGCTTATCTGGTTTGAAAAGGTCGAGCTTGTTTTCATATATGTTATACACTCCTTTGAATTTTGCTCCGATATTGATAGGCCATGACAGCGGTCGCACACTAATCTTAAGCTCTTCCTCAAGTTCGTCAAGCAAATCGAACGGATCGCGTCCTTCACGGTCCATCTTGTTTATGAATATGATGACTGGAGTATTACGCATACGGCACACTTCCATAAGCTTACGCGTCTGAGTCTCTACTCCTTTCGCTCCATCTACTACGATGATTGCAGAATCGACGGCTGTGAGTGTGCGGTATGTGTCCTCGGCAAAGTCCTGGTGACCAGGAGTGTCAAGAATGTTTATCTTGTAGCCGTTGTAATCGAATTCCATCACGGATGTAGAAACAGAGATACCGCGTTGCTTCTCTATTTCCATCCAGTCGGATGTTGCGGTCTTGCGTATCTTGTTGTTTTTTACGGCTCCGGCAACCTGTATCTGTCCACCGAAAAGGAGAAACTTCTCGGTAAGTGTGGTCTTACCTGCATCAGGGTGCGATATGATGGCAAATGTACGTCTTCGTGCTATTTCCTGATTCATTGGTTTACTTGTTTAATATATTGATACATTCGGCAAGACTATCTTCCCAATAAGGTATCTCGATACCGTATGTTTTCTTTATTTTTGTCTTGTCAAGCACGGAGTAATGTGGCCTTGTCGCAGCAGTAGGGTATTCTTCTGTGTGTATTGGACGGACATGGCAAGAGGTTATGCCGCTCAGACGATGGATGGCTTTGGTAAAGTCGTACCAGCTTATGACACCTTCGTTAGAGAAATGGTATATGCCAGGCACAATACCTTTTTCTACGGCAGTCATTATTGCTATTGCAAGATCGCGTGCGTAGGTCGGTGTTCCTATCTGATCGAATATCACGTTCAGCTCGTCTTTCTCTTTTCCGAGGCGCATCATTGTTTTTACGAAGTTATTCCCGAATGAGCTGTAGAGCCATGCAGTACGGATAATCATGGTGTTTTTGCACGCCTGTTCAACTGCTTTCTCACCGTCAAGCTTGGTGCTTCCATACACGCTGTTGGGGCATGGACTATCAGTTTCAACGTAAGGAGTATTTTTAGTTCCGTCGAACACGTAGTCTGTTGACACCTGAATCATCCATCCGTTTCTTTTAGATATGGCTTTTGCAAGGTAAGCCGGAGCATCAGCATTGAGAACCTGGCAGAGCTCTTTATTGCTTTCAGCCTTATCAACAGCAGTGTATGCCGCGCAGTTTATAATTATATCGATGTTGTTTGAGCTGACGAATTTATCAATGGCTTCGGCATTGGTGATGTCAAGCTCGTGTACATCGGTGTTGAAGAAAGTATGTTCTGAATAATTCTTTTCAAGTAACTGAAGTTCATTTCCCAGCTGTCCATTACAGCCTGTTATCAATATATTCATATTATTATTTTTTAGTCTTCATCGAAAGTTAATCCTTCTTTCTTGTCTTTAATATAGTAATCGTTGAGCATTCCTATGAATGTGGAAATTTCCTTTATCGCATGTTCTGTGTCCGGACTTATGGTTTTATTCTGAAGTCTCAGCATCATTGTTCCATATAGAGCGTTCATGCAGGTTTCTATTTCGTTGATGTCCTTGTCTCCTTTATTCCGGAGCTCAACGATGAAGGGCAGTACCTTGTAGTATTCTGCATTATAGAATGGGAATTTTGTGCTTTGAAGGAGATTGTTGTGCAGCTCGTTCAGTTCCTGTATTATTATGGCGTTGATCTGGAGATGTCCGCTTTCACGTTTGCCTTCCAGGTTCATCATTCTTATCAGGTTGCCGTACCAGTCGATCATTTCTTCCTTCTGATCGTCAGTATATTCGAATTTTGAGATGTATTCCTTGTTTATACGTGCCAACGAACATCCGTATGCGCGTATTAAATCTTCAATCTGCCACATGTAAAGAAGATATTCCGCGATGTTCTTTTTGCGCAGTTCTTGTGCTATATACATATATTATTAAAGATTTAAAATAACTGTAAGTGTCAGTTTATATCTTATTATGTCGTATTATTCAGAAAGGATATTTCAGTAGTGGAAAGTGTACAGATTGAAAATAGTGCCGATAAGTATGATTACAGAAATAACAATCACAAGGCAGCCTATGATTTTGTTTATAATGATGATGCCTTTGGTGTCAAACTGTCCACGGATCTTGTTTACAAGCCAGGTGAGACCGAACCACCATAAGAGAGCTCCACTTATTATGCTCAGATATCCGACCGACATTTCTAACGGATGATCAGGTATGACAAATGAGAATTGCGCGAACAACACCATAAATAGAAAAATTATCAGCGGATTGAGGAATGTTATCCAGAATGCAGTTACTCCGTTGTATATCAGCGTTCCTTTTTTGTTACCACTGATGTGCATCTTTTTGGTAGGATTACTTCTGAAACAATATATTCCGAACAGCAGCAATAATGTGCTTCCGGTAATTTTCAGAATGAACAGGTATCGTGGATTGGTGATGAAGTCCATTACAAAACTCATTCCCAAACCGGTAATAAGTGCGTATATTATATCGCTGATGGCTGCACCAACACCCGTAACGAATCCATACCATCGGCCTTTATTCAATGTTCTCTGAATACATAATATACCGACAGGTCCCATAGGAGCTGATACAAAAATCCCGATTAATATTCCCTTGAATATTAAATCAAGTATGTCTATGTGAAAAGGAAATGGCATATCGTATGCAAAATTGCGAATTTTATATGATATGGACAAATTTTTTGTTGCAAAACTTTGTGTGGTATGAGTATTTTTAATACCTTTGCCTATAAATGATGGTGTTCTGAAACATCCAAAATATGAGTGTTTTACAGTAGTATTTATTATGTTTGTCAGAACCGTTTCTAATACGTTTATTACTATTAATTAATTTATAAAAAGCAATAAAAACATGAGTACAGAACCAACAATGAAACCGTATGTTATCGGTTTGGATTTAGGTGGAACCAATTCAGTATTTGGAATTGTGGACAGTCGTGGTGACATAAAGGTTACAACAGCCATAAAAACTCAGGGTTATAAAAACGTGGAGGATTATGTCAAGGCTTCGGTAGAGGCTCTTCAGATTATTATAGACCAAGTGGGTGGTATTGACAACATCAAGGCTATGGGAATCGGTGCGCCTAATGGAAATTATTATAATGGTACAATAGAATTCGCTCCGAACCTTGAGTGGGGACGTAATGGAGTCGTTCCATTGGCAGATCTGTTCTCCAAGGCGCTTGGAATACCGGTTGCGCTGACAAATGACGCAAACGCAGCAGCGATAGGTGAGATGACTTATGGCGAGGCTCGTGGTATGAAAAACTTTATCGTCTTAACTCTTGGTACAGGCGTTGGTTCTGGTATTGTTGTGAACGGACAGCTCGTTTACGGATGCGACGGTTTCGCCGGAGAGCTCGGACACGTTATTGTGATTGAGAACGGACGTCCTTGCGGTTGTGGACGTAGAGGATGTCTTGAGGCTTATTGCTCTGCTACAGGTGTGGCACGCACAGCACGCGAGCTTCTTGCTACGACAGAAGAACCGTCTTCGCTCCGCGAACTTAATCCGGATGAAATAACATCATACGATGTATCTATGGCAGCCGAAAAGGGTGACAAGCTGGCTCTTGATGTTTATGCTTTCACAGGTAAACTTCTCGGTGAGGCGTGCGCTAACTTCGCCGCATTCTCATCTCCTGAGGCATTCATATTCTTCGGTGGACTGACAAAGGCCGGCAATCTCATTATGGATCCGATAAAGAAGGCTTACGACGAGCGTGTGCTGAATATATTCAAGGGTAAGGCAAAATTCCTCATCAGCGGTCTTGAGGGTTCTTCAGCAGCTGTCCTTGGCGCTTCAGCAGTAGGATGGGATATTTGATATAAGCATTATCTTAATATTAATCAGATAGCAAGAGTCGGATTTATTCCGGCTCTTGTTTTTTATATGGTTTGTCAGCACGATGTGTTTGTTCTTGTCACATCAACATTTTTATTTGTGTCTTTTGTGTCGTGTGTAACATTATCGAGACATTTTGTGGAATTTAGAAATTCTTTGAGGACTTGTTTAAATATAAAACCGCGACATCTATCTCTAATCAACCATGTTTCCTTATTCTGAAATCAAACTCCAATTAGTCTGCATGTCGCAAATATTTGTTTTATATTATGGTCATTACCTGTCCCTTATTTCTGTTCTCCTGCCGTCATCCCGTTCTCAGCGTTGTCTCAATGTGGTCAGATATGCCTTCGACAAAGAGTTCTTACGGACTGCCAGGCAATATAAAGAAACTCACGAAACTCCTAAAGATCAATTTTGGTTAAATCGATTTTGGCAACTTCCAATTTATAAGCGGATTATGATTTTGGGGGCAGGGTTTTATGTTATACCCCATAAAATAAGCGAATATTTGCGGGCGGACTTTCCCTCAAACGTAAATATGCAAATTATAAGAGGCTTCTGTAATATATTGAATGTCAGCATCTTATGTCTGACGAGCATTTTGTTACACTGCAATAAACACCATCTCAGTATGCGAAATGGGCCATTTCATAGGCTGAAATACACCGAATCAAGGGCTAATATGGGCTTAATCGTACCATAAAATGGGCATTATTGGAATGTAAAATGAATTATTCCGGACTACATTCCGGGTATATTAAAATAAGGTAAAGCCGGAAATGGCCTTTGCCATGCCGGATATGAGTTTTCTTTACATCTCTTTTGTGATTTTATTTTGTCAAAATAATGTCAAGAAAAATTGTAAGTTCATCTCTCGGGTTTTCAAAAAAAACGATGATATGAAGCAAGGGAAAGGACCTGGAAAGTATTTAGCTGATAAACTGAAAATACGTGCCACTTTTAAAATGATGATATATCTTTTTCGGCAGCATGAATTTATAGTTGTGGCAAATTGGATTTATTGTTATGCAAGAGTGATGCGGTCAATATTATAATAATCTCAAGTTGTCAGTTTTTTACTGTGATTCCATACTTCTTTATTAATGAAAACCGTTCCTCACAGAATTTTTCTTCCCAACGTATTTTGCTGGTTTGTCTTATTCGTCAGACAGGTCGGATACTATTTTACGGTACATGCTGAATACCCTTGTTCGTGATATGAAGCCTATCAGATGGTTGTTCATGTCGACAACAGGCAGATAATTCGCATTTTCTTTTTCAAATGCACGCATGACACTTTCCATCGGATCGTTGAGTAACAGTTTTGCTGCAACGGGTGTCATTATTTGCCTTACTCTGAACCTGTTGTACAGTTCGGTACGGAACATGATATGCCGTATCTTTGTAATATCAATCTCGCCGAGCAACATACCGGCGTTGTCAAGTACAGGTATGAAGCTGGTGTTACTCTTGCTTATGACATTGACAAGCTGTCCGAGCGACATATCCTCGTTTACTGATACATATTCTTTTTCGACAACACTGTCAAGACTCATCAGTGTCAGGGCGGCCTTGTCTGTATGGTGTGTTATTAGTTTGCCTTCTTTGGCAAGTCGCATGGCATATATGCTGTGTGGCTCGAAGATGCTTATTGTCATTACCGAGCAGATACTTACAATGATAAGAGGCATGAAAAGACTGTAGCCGTTCGTAATTTCGGCTATGAGGAATATGCCCGTAAGCGGTGCGTGCATCACACCTGCCATCACACCTGCCATGCCGAGAAGGGTGAAATTCTTTTCGGGTATGTGTACACTCATCTGGTTGATGTTCCATATCCGTGCAAAAAGGAAACCGCTGAATCCACCGATGAACAGAGAGGGGGCGAATGTACCTCCGCAACCGCCGGCTCCGTTTGTGGCTGATGTGGCAAATACCTTGGTAAGTATGACAAGAGCAATATAGAGTATAAGGAGATTTCCGTGTCCATAGAACAGCGAATTGTTGAGCAGTTTTTCCCAGTCTGCATTAGTCTCACCATTGAGCAGTATATTCACTGCATCGTTGCCTTCACCATACAGTACGGGGAATATGAAAATCAATGAGCTTAGCATAATTCCTCCTGTGAGAAGACGGAGATATGGTTTGTCTTTCATACGGTGAAACATGCTCTCGCACAAGCCCATCGCACGTATGAAGTAAAGGCTTACGAGTCCGCAGCTTACGCCGAGCAAGATGCATGCCGGGACACGTTCTATCACCCACTGGTCGTCAAGGTGGAAATTGAAAAGCGAATCGCTTCCGACAAATATATAGGTGAAACATGTGGCAGTCACGCACGATATGAGTATAGGCAACAGCGAGGCCATGCTCAAATCTACCATTAATACCTCCAGCGTGAAGACAAGACCTGCAATCGGAGCCTTGAATATACCGGCTATTGCGGCCGCGGCACCACAACCGACAAGCAACATCAGGGTCTTGTTGTCCATTTTGAACAATTGCCCGAGGTTTGAACCAATGGCCGAACCTGTGAGTACGATAGGTGCCTCTGCTCCTACCGATCCACCGAATCCGATGGTTACTGCTGACGCGATGACGGATGACCAGCAGTTGTGTGCCTTTAGGCGCGAGCGTTTGGTGGATATAGCGTAGAGTATGCGTGTGATACCGTGTGATATGTTATCTTTGACAACATATCTCACAAATATCATTGTGAAGAATATACCGATGACCGGAAAGAGCAGATAAAGCCAGTTATACGAGTTGAGGGTGAACTTAGATGTCAGCAGCCATTGTATCTCTTGAATTATGGAGTGCAGGATAAAGGCAGCCACAGAAGCGAAAAATCCTATGAAAAAAGCAAGTATCAGAGTCATTTGACGGTCTGATATATGATTGCGCCAATTATGTAATAGGACTTTTATAAATTCGGATCTGTGTACTTTTATTGCTTCCATCTCAATTCTCTTCTTTTCGTTTCAGCTTCGTCTTATTAATGACCGTCATGGTCTTATTATGGAAACGACACCGTCGTTTGTCAGTTTTATTATGCTGCTTGGTGTGTGAGGCTTATGCTCTTGGCGTCTTGACCAGCATACGTAGTCAACCGCGTCGATGAGTTCCTGCGACAGGTCGCAATAGTTCTGTGCGGCAGGTTCTCCGCTGATATTGGCGCTGGTGCTTACGATAGGCTTCTGGAATCTGTAGCAGAGCATTTTAGAAAATGGTTCTTTGGTTATCCTCATGGCAATGCTTCCGTCCTCGGCTATGAGGTTGGGTGCCAGATTGACAGCCTGATCGAAGATGACTGTTGTAGGCTTTGTGGCCAGTTCCATAATGTCCCACGCAACATTAGGTACGTTTCTTACATATTTTTGAAGACGTACGTCTGAATCAACAAGGCAAATAAGTGCTTTGGAATCGTTGCGTCTTTTAATCTCATAAACTTTGGCTACGGCTTTCTCGTTTGTAGCATCGCATCCTATTCCCCAGACTGTGTCTGTGGGATAAAGTATAACTCCGCCGTTTCGCATTACTTCTACGGCGTTTTTTATGTCAGTTTCCTGAGTCATTTCTTTTTTATTTTGGTTTTGGTTAAGCAAAAATAATAAAATTTGCAGAATGCTGCAAGAACTTTGTATTTTCGTGGCAATATTTTCATAAATATGTGTTATCGCAAGTTCGATAATAAGATTATGAAAATACTGATATGCCAATGTTTATAAATCAAATCAGATGTGTAATCCTGCCTGCTGTGACATGAGTTTTTTGAGGTGTGGTATGTGGCGTTCTGAGTAGCGGTATTGGCTTTCCTCAATGATAATATATGTTTGAAATGAATACATTGACTTATTGGTGTCCGGTTCATTGTGTTAAAATTTATGACTATAATTTCTTTTTGTATGTTATTTGAAGTATCTTTGCATATATGCGAAATTGTTTCGCCCGACAGTTATAGCAAATGGGCGGACTTATATTGTTTTTGTAGAATTATATTTATATGGATAAGAAAGATCTGCGTATTGTATTTATGGGTACGCCGGAGTTTGCTGTTGAGTCACTTCGTCGTCTTGTCGAAGGAGGATATAACGTCGTTGCTGTCGTGACGCAACCTGATAAACCGGTCGGCCGACATGGCTCTGTGCTGTGTCCTCCTGAAGTTAAGAAATATGCTTTGTCGGTCGGGCTGCCGGTGCTGCAACCTGTAAAGATGAAGGATCCCGAGTTTGTGGAGAGTCTGGCATCGTATAAAGCAGACTTGCAGATAGTAGTGGCGTTCCGTATGTTGCCGGAGATAGTCTGGTCCATGCCTCGGTTCGGTACATTCAATGTGCACGCTTCACTTCTTCCTCAGTATCGTGGCGCAGCTCCGATAAACTGGGCTGTAATAAACGGAGAGATAGAAACAGGTGTGACAACATTCTTTCTCGATCACGAGATAGACACCGGTCGCATAATAATGCAGAAGAGATTTGCCATTCCGGAAGATGCAAACGTGGAATATGTGTATGACGGATTGATGAAACTTGGTGCGGATATTTGTATAGAGACGGTGGATGCTGTTATATCAACAGATGGAAATGTAGCGTCGAAGCCACAGGATGATTGTGTGCAACTGCATGCGGCTCCGAAGATATTCAAAGAGACATGCGAAATTGATTGGAGCCGTCCGGCTAAGCGGGTTTATGATTTTATACGTGGACTCAGTCCTTATCCTGGCGCATGGTCTGTAATGACAGTTGACGGAAAGCAACACTCAACAATGAAAATATATAAGACTGCACGTACAGGAAAAGTGAGCTCGTCTTCTCATGGAACTTTTTCTATCGAACATGGAAGACTTTATATTTCTGCGGCAGATGAATGGATAGAGATATTGGAACTTCAGATGTCCGGAAAGAAACGTATGGATGCACGCAGCTTTCTTAATGGTTTCAAGGTGGAAGAGGGTAGTGATGTGAGAATGACGAAAGTGGAATGACGAAGTTTCTATGCGTTTGTCATTATGTTTTTAAGACTTTACTTTCTGTTCTTTGAGACTGGTCATATAATGATATATTCATAATATATGTCTGTATTTGTTATGAGTTCTATGTTATTATAATATTGTATGGTATGTATATGAACTTCATGATTATTAGGTATAAGTGAAAGTGACAAAGAGTCAATAATAAAAACGGGAAAGAAATTTTTATTTTTTCTTTCCCGTTTTTTTATTATACATATTTATATATTCCACCAATGTTTTTTTCTCTTAGGGGCTTTATCTTCAAAAGATACGTGCTGTTGTTCTGCAATTATCTCAGCATAACTTTTTTTCTCATGTATCATACGATAGATCTCTCCCCATTCCGGAAGTCCACCGATGTTACGGTCGTCAATAAATATGTCAGCTTTGATTTTTCTGGAGTAGCCGTGATATTTGTCGGTCTTTTCTTCTGGAAAATCTTTGTTTACCGCGTAGAACTCGACACCACGCTTCCTGCACCATTCAACAGCTTCGTCAAGAAGTCGGCCTTCACGGACGCTCCATAATATGATCTTATGCCTTTCGGCAATAAGCATACGGAGCGTTTCTGTTGCAAACGGTATCTCTTCACCTATCTCAGGATATCGGTGCTCTACAATTGTACCATCAAAATCAACTGCTATTGTCATGTCTTTTTTATTTTCTTATGTTTTTACAGTTTTACTGATGTATCGTTTTTGTCACCATACTGGCTGTTATAGTTACCATAGTAACCATATTTATGATAACCGTAATAGTATCCGTATTTCTTCTTAGACATATCTATTCCGTTTATCACGATGCACATCTTAGGCAACTTGTGCTCATTGTTAAGGTCGTTGATCGTTTTGAAATCGCTCTTCGGAGTGAAGTCAGCCCTGCAGACATATACGGTTATGTCTGCTACACGTCCGATGTGCAGAGTATCGGTTACAAGTCCTACCGGCGCCGTATCTATTATGATATAGTCGTAATTCTTCTTGAGTATCTCAAATATCTTATTGAGAGAATCGCGTGACACAAGCTCAGTCGGGTTCGGTGGAATAGGACCTGCCATAAGCAAATCCAGTTTGTTGTTTATTCCGGAGCTTACTATTTGCGATTTTACTTCTTCTTCGGTCGGGTTGTTCTTTATGAGCAGTTGCGTTATTCCGTGATGATGGTCGTTGATATTGAACAGATCTGCCAAGCGTGGTTTACGTATATCAAGACCGACGAAAATTACTTTCTTGTCGAGCAGCGCAAAACTCATTGCAAGGTTGGCTGCATTGAATGTCTTTCCTTCTCCGGAATTGCAGGAGGTGAACATGATGGTCTTCTTTCCTTCTCCAAGCATAAACTGTAAATTGGTACGCATTGAGCGGAATATCTCCACCATCTGACTGTTCTGATTCTCGTGTACGACAATTCCTTCTTTTGTCTTGGTGCTTTCGCTGGCAATGGCTACGTCTGCTATAATTGGCAGTGAGGTCAGGTTCTCTACATCGTCATGACCTTCAATCTTGTAGCGGAACAAGCGGATTAGGAATATTATGAGCGCTGGTATAGCCAGAGCCAGGACAATGGCAGAAAGCATTATCTGAGACGCCTTTGGACTAATCTTTCCAAGAATGATAGGCTCATCAATGAGTTTTCCTTTATTGGCAGTAGCTGCGAGTGATATGGAGTTCTCCTCGCGTTTTTGAAGCAGTGTCAGATAAAGTCCTGATTTTACATTCTGTTGACGTCCTATTTGTGTTAATATACGTTCCTGCTCCGGTGTGGATGATATTTGTCCGGAGTATTTACCATATTGCTGTGCAACGCTGTTGCGCTGTATTTCCATATTTCTACGTGCCTGATTCATCGCACGACGTATGCTGTTCGACAAATCATCGAGTTGTGCGGTAAGCGGTGTCACGATTGGACTGTTCTCGCTTGCGCTGCGTAAAAGGTTATTACGCTGAAGCACAATCTCATTGTATTTATTAATCAGGTCGGTTGCTGATTGGTCTGTAAGTCCTACATTTGACGGTAAAGTCTGGTATTTGTTTTCAGGCTCGTTCATGTATTCGCTGATGCTTTGTAGTAAAGCAACTTGTGTGTTGGCTTCCGCAAGTCGCTGACTGTAAGCATCTTGATTTTGTACAGCCTGTTGAGCATTTATGCTCAACTCAACCATATTGTTACGTTTCTTATATGCTTCAAGCGAGCCTTCTGTATCTCCCAGCTCTGCGTTGATCTTTTCAAGACGTCCGTTGATGAACTCTTCGGTACGTATGGCAATCTCGTTCTTGTCTTCATTAGACTGGCGATTGTAGCATATGGCCAGCTGTTTCAGATAATCAATTGCTCTGAGGGGAAGCTCGTCGTTGAGGCTGAGCTGTGTTATAGTTGTTGTCTTAGAAATCTGTGATACGGATAATGAACCGATATACTTATTTGCTGCAGCCTCAGGCGACATGATTTGAACTTTAAGTGCTGCCCCGTCAGCCATTGGTGTCATGCTATTTGATGTCAATGTTATAATTCCACTGCGTGTATTTATGCTTACAGGTAGCTGGCTGAAACTTTTGTTTATTTCATATTGCTTGTTCTTTGACGGATCTGTCTGTGAGATGTAGAAATAAGATCCGGTGACGTTATATTGATTTCCGTTGCGTCTTATTTCAAGTGAAATAGGAGCGTTAAGTCTTTCCAGACTTCCAGGGTCAATATCAACGTTGATTGGTTGGGTCTTATACATAGGACTATCTTTTACTTTGCCCTCTTTTTTATAAGATACGTATAGTTTTAACTCCCTTACAACTTGTTGAGCAATGGATCTGGATTTAAGAATCTCTATTTCGTTGTCTATGCCCATTGTGTTGGTAAGTGTACCCAGATTCTGTGCTGACATTATGGAGTTACGACCACTACGGCCGTTGTTGTCGTTGTCCATAATCAGGAATTTGGCATAAGCCTGATATTTTGGTGTCGTATATCTGAGGTATATGGCTGCTGCTGCAACGCATATGATTAGAGATAAGACAAACCATTTCCAATTTAATAAGAATGTAGTGTATAACGTCTTGAAATCGAATGAAGATTTCTCTTCCTGTTCTTGCTGGATATTATATGATCCAATATTATTCGTTTCTTCCATCTTTATAAAGGTGTTGTTATTTTTTTATTAAGTTCAATAGATACTGTCCATAGGCGTTTTTTGCCATTGGCTGCGCTGAGGCCATTAGTGATTCTTCTGTTATCCAGCCCTTTTTGAAAGCGATTTCTTCCAGACATGCTATCTTAAGGCCCTGACGCTTTTCAATAACTTCAATAAATGTGCTTGCTTCAGAAAGACTGTCATGTGTACCTGTATCAAGCCATGCAAACCCTCTTTGTAGTGTCTGAACCATCAGTCTGTCCTGACTCAGATATGCTTGGTTTACAGTTGTTATTTCCAGCTCTCCACGTTTACTCGGTTTAATGTTCTTTGCAATGCCTACAACGTCATTGGGATAGAAATAAAGTCCCACCACGGCATAATTGCTTTTAGGATGTTCCGGCTTTTCTTCTATACTTAGGCATCTGCCGTTTTTATCAAATTCAGCAACTCCATATCTTTCAGGATCATTTACGTAATATCCGAAAACAGTTGCTTTATTATCTTTTTCTGCAGCCATAACGCTGTTTTTAAGCAGTGTCGTAAATCCTGCTCCATGGAAAATATTGTCTCCAAGAACAAGGCATACACTATCTTTACCGATAAAGTCCTCACCGATGATGAATGCTTGTGCCAAGCCTCCCGGATAAGGTTGCTCGGCGTACTCAAAGTGTACTCCATACTCGCTGCCGTCACCAAGCAGTCTTTTGAATAGAGGTAAATCCGTAGGAGTTGATATAATCAAAATATCCCGTATGTCTGCCAGCATAAGAACAGAAATGGGATAGTAAATCATCGGCTTATCGAAAATTGGGATTAATTGTTTGCTTATTCCTTTTGTGATAGGATAAAGCCTTGTTCCGGAACCACCGGCAAGAATAATTCCTTTCATAATTATCAATACAGTTAATTTTTTGTGTTCGTTATTTTTCCATTAATAAAAGAGATGCATCAATTATTGTATTCTTCTGGTTGGTGTTCCCATTTTTATTTGGCTTTGTTTTCTATTATATTCTGAAGACATTAATAATTAATACTTAAATATATAAGTTCGGTGCAAAGATATAAATAAAAGTCGAATAAATAAATATATTATACTATGAAAATATTTTATTTATGTGATATTTGCTTTTAATGTGTTTTTATGTTTAAATATTTGCGCTTTTAAAGATATTGTTGTACTTTTGCGATAAGTATTAACTTAAATAAATAATTGTATAATTTATTAATTGAAACGTTAAAATGAGTTTCTTATCTAAAATCATAAAGAAAAAAAACAATGATACAAAGACCGGAGGCATGGAAGATTACATGAATCTGGTCAGAGTTTATTTCCAGGCTTCAATAGCCTCGCATGTCGGGATTACAAACCTTGCAATGCTTCCTGATTTGCGTGTTTTTAAATCTACTTTGCATGTACCGACCGTTAATAATAAGTTGGGAGTAGGAGAAAAGAAACATTGCATGAAAATGTTGATGGATCTGTATGGAGTTAATGAGGACTTTTTTAAGGAAGTAGATCAAAGTATAAAGAAGAATTGTCGCAAAATACAGGATGTTCAACCATATTTGATACAGTTCCAGGGCTTCACTCAAGATCTGATGATGTTGATGGGTAACTTGATGAAATTCAAGCTCCGTCTGCCGTCTTTCATGAAAAAAGCATTGTATGCTATGACGGAAAAAACCGTTATGGATATATTCAATAAGAATGATTACAAGGATGCCGGAGTAGTGAAAACGGTAATGGCAATCCGTCAGTATGACAAACGTCTGGGATTCTCGCAGAAGTGGATTACCGATTTTGTATATCAGGTGGTTATGCTCGCAAAGAAAGAACCAAAGGCTGGCGAGGATACAAATGACAAGAAGAAGGGATGATAGAGAATTCACATTAATAAAATGAGTATGCATCCGTGCTATTCTATATAATGTGAAAATAAATAAATGATTAATAATTTGGATTTATCAATTTATTCTGTTAATTTTGTCCCAAAATAGTTATTTATGAACGCTGATGAGAAAACTATAGCGCTCTTTACTACTCGTGTAAGACAGTTGATCCTTGAATATGGTAAAATCAAGGAGGAAAATAAAAAGCTGCGCACAATGATTGATGAGCGTGACTCCAGGTTGGAAGACATGGAGAAGCAGTTGACTCAGGCGAAAGAAGATTATAGCTGCCTGAAAATGGCAAAAATGGTCGAAATAACCAATGGCGATTTGGAGTCAGCGCAAAAGAAATTGTTAAAGCTTATTCGCGATGTGAACAAATGTATTACATTGGTGAGTGAAAAGTAAACATGTCGCAATGGCGGAAGATAATAAGGAGAAATTACATATAAGACTGCATGTCTATGACACAGAGATGTCTGTCATGGTTCCTAGAGAAGAGGAACCATTGTATAGAGATGCTGCTGTTCTTATAACAAATACGGTAAATGCGTACGCCTCGGTCTTTAATGGTCATAAAAGTGATAAGGAATTGCTTTATATGGCTCTTATTGATATTGCTTTAAGGTATGAGAAGGAACTCGTACGTAATGACACTGTTCCATATAGTGATATTCTCAAGAAGTTGACTTCAGAAATTGAAGAGGTTATTTAGGTTTAGAGTGTGGATGAGAATATTACTAAAATAAAAACAAAATATTATGTCAATAATTGCTACAATAATTACTGCTATAGTGGCTTTGGTTATAGGCGGAGTCGCAGGTTATTCGATTTTTCGATATGTAGTAAAAGGAAAATATAATGAAATAATAGATTCTGCCAACAAGGAAGCCGACGTTGTAAAGGAGAAAAAACTGCTTGAGGTTAAAGAGAAATTCTTAAATAAAAAATCCGAGCTTGAGAAAGAGGTACAATTACGCAACCAGAAAATTCAACAGAGTGAGAATCGTCTGAAACAACGTGAGATATCTCTCAATCAGCGTCAGGAAGAACTTGGACGCCGTAAGCAGGAAATCGAGCAAAGTCAGTTGAGACTGGACAATGAGAATAAACTGCTCAGCATCAAGAAAGATGAGCTTGAGAAAATGCAGATTAAGGAAAGAGAGAAATTAGAAGAACTTTCCGGATTGAGCGCAGACGAGGCAAAGAACAGATTGATAGAGAGTCTTAAGGATGAGGCCAGAATGGATGCAGCCAGTTATGTCAATGAGATAATGGATGAGGCTAAGCTGAATGCTAACACGCAGGCAAAGAAAATCGTAATCCAGACAATACAGCGTGTCGCTACCGAGACTGCAATAGAAAACTCGGTAAGTGTGTTCCATATCGACAATGATGAGGTAAAGGGACGTATTATTGGCCGTGAAGGAAGAAACATACGTGCGTTGGAGGCTGCTACGGGTGTCGAGATAGTCGTAGATGATACCCCAGAAGCAATTGTCATTTCAGCGTTCGATCCTGTAAGAAGAGAGATTTGTCGTTTGGCGCTGCATCAGCTTGTTGCCGACGGACGCATTCACCCCGCACGTATTGAGGAGGTAGTTGCCAAGGTTAAGAAACAATTGGATAATGAGATAATCGAAACCGGAAAACGTACAGCGATCGATCTTGGTATTCACGGTTTGCATCCGGAGCTTATCAGAATAATCGGAAAGATGAAATACAGATCTTCTTATGGTCAGAATCTGTTGCAGCATGCCCGTGAGACAGCCAATCTCTGTGCTGTGATGGCATCAGAGCTTGGATTGAATCCTAAGAAAGCAAAGCGTGCGGGTCTATTGCATGATATAGGAAAAGTTCCTGATGAGGAGAGCGAATTGCCGCACGCATTATATGGTGCCAAGATAGCAGAGAAGTATAAGGAGAAACCTGATATATGCAATGCTATCGGTGCCCATCACGACGAGATGGAGATGAACACGCTCCTTGCCCCGATTGTTCAGGTGTGTGATGCCATATCCGGTGCGCGTCCTGGTGCACGTCGCGAGATTGTTGAGGCTTACATAAAGCGTCTGAACGACCTTGAGGCTATTGCAATGAGCTATCCAGGTGTTACCAAGACTTATGCAATACAGGCCGGTAGAGAGTTACGTGTAATCGTTGGTGCCGACAAGATGAGCGATAAGGAAACTGAAAACCTGTCAACTGAGATTGCAAACAAGATTCAGAGCGAAATGACATATCCGGGACAAGTTAAGATAACGGTAATACGTGAAACCCGTTCAGTGGCTTACGCGAAATAGAATTTAATCTTATAACACACATATCCAAATTAAAATTTGGATTCACGTATAAGTAAAAATATATTGTCCGTCATTGGTTGGAGACTTCCAGTGGCGGACAATTTGTTTTTATATCAATACAAATGAGCGCAGTGAGATCTGCTCATTATAAAATCCCTGAGTGTTGTTTTTTATTTATGAGATGCCCGGAATACTTGAAAATATCCTGACAATGCAGGGTGGATGCCCCGTTACAGAGTGTGCTCACATGATAATAAATGTACATTGCAACTGCAATAAGTCAATGATGAAATAGCAATAAATCCATGCGGCCGCGACAGGTGTATCATCATTGTTAAAAGAGATGCTTATTTCCGGCTTATCAGCTAAATGCTTTCCAGGCTTTCCATAATGCCTGATGCCGCCTTCTTTTAAGGAAACTCAGACAATTACTTACAGTTTTTCTTGATTTTATTTTGACAAAATAAAATCGCAAAAGAGATGTAAAGAAAGATCATATCCGGTATAATAAAGGCCATTTCCGTCTTTACCTTATTTTCTTATACCCGGGAATGTAGTCCGGAATAATTCATCTGACATTCTGATAATGCCCATTTTATGATCCGGTTAAGTCCATATCAGTCCCTGATTCGGTGCTTTTCAGCCCCCGATATGGGCTTAATTGCATGCTGAAATATTGCTTATTGCAGGACAGGGAAACTGTCTTTAAGCATAAATCATTGATGTTCAGTGCCTTGCATAATCCTCTTATTTTTTGCATATTCGCGTCAGTGGAAAATCCTGTCTGCAAATACTCGCTTATTTTGTGGGGTATAATAGTAAACTCAGACCTCTAAACCAAAATCTGCTTATAATTTGAAAGCGACCTATACTGTCTTTTTCTCAGCGTAAGAAAACAGTTTTTACTCGGAATGTGGTCCTTTATTGAACCGATCCATTTTGATTTTCTACTGAGCTTATTTAATCATAGTCAGGTAAAAACTAAAAACAAAATAATTCTTTATCCGGCAAGGTCTTTAAAAACAAGGCAGTCCTTTCTTTCTATTTGGGAAAAATAAAGAATTTCTCGCTGCCATACATATTGATGAATCCTAATGACGGATTGGGGTTAAACTTGGAGTGTTTGCATTACATGAGTGCCGTCATATCATAAATGAGGTTTGTCCGACATTTATGCTATGACGGTATAAGCATGTTTTTCAGAACTTGAAGTTGATGCCGGCCATCACCATGCGGCCTCTCAATGGCACGCGTAAGAATCTGTAGTTTGAACCTTGATACGACGAAATCTCGTAGCTTTCGCGGTTAAGCAGGTTGATGGTTGTGAGCGTTATGCTGAGCGTCTTGCTGAAGTCATACTTTGCTCCGGCATTCAGAAACAGGTTGGTGGAATATTGGTCGTGGGTTATCTCGTATGTTGTCCCGGCGGCGTCGGCATACAGACGCAGGGCCTTTATCGGTGTAAAGTCCAGGCTCAATGAGCAGTATGCGTTTTTCAGAACGTTGTCGGTTTCCGAGAAAGCGTCGGGGCGCTTCCATGTTATGTTGCCCGCTATGGTCAGATTTGCCGTCAGCCAACTAAATTTGTCCCATGACGCACCCACTTGCACGTTGGCGGCATTGTATCTTATATAGCCTTCAACGCTGTTCTGTGAGGCCAGGGCCTTGTTGTAAGAGTATGAGGCAGATCCTTTCAGCGTGAGCCTTGCGTCGCGCCATATTTTCTTGACGTTGCCGACACCGCTGAATGATGTGTGCCTATTGTCGGCCCATACAGGATTTATCAGCGTCAGGTCGCCTGCGTAAAGATAACTGAAATAACGGTCCTGACTGATCTGCTGCCAGATGGCATACACGTTCCATGACAGCATTGTTGCCGTGTTGAGCCACGACAACCGTATGCTGGCGGTCTTAGTGCGGCTGAACGACATTGAGTCAGTGCCCAGAGTATAGGTGCGGTAGTTGTTCATCATTGCTCCGTTGAAAGGCACGCTCCGTGTGTCGGCATTGCGTACTATACCCGCAGATGCGTCGATGGATGCCATTGTGCCGAGCTTATAGTCGATGTCGAGCATTGGCGAGAACATCACCTTGCGCGTCTTTATGCCGCGCGCCGGGTACGAATAAGACATATATTCCACCGGCAGGGTGAGTGTTAGCGAGCCGTCGGGCAGGTTATATTCATATTTCGGCTCAAGGGTGTGAAGCCAGTAGCTGCCCGTCATATCGTCCTTAACACCGCTCATGGCTGTCTCGTTGCGCTTGTATTCCATGATGTAGCCTATGCCGAGACTTCCGCCGAAAAGGCTGAAGTTGGTGCCTATGCGGTTGCGCGTGAACAGGTTGCGCAGTCTTACAGTATAGTCTGTCGGCGCTTCTTCATTGCCTGATGTAACTCCGAGCCGTTCGCGCGAGCCGTAAAGGCGCACTATCGACGACACGTCGAAGAGCATCGCGTCGGTGTTTATCGTTGCTTCGAGTATGTTCTGCACGTCATACTGCCTGCGCTTTACCTGCTCCTGCAATGTGCCTATGTTGCTGCTGCCGTTGTTTAGGGCATCGCCTAGTCCTAACGTTGCCGACGCTTCATCCGTGAGATACATGCTCTTTGTGTTCTGTTCATAGCGCAAAATGCCCTTCACAAGGTCGTTCTTGTTGTGTATGTCGTTGTTTTCAAACACGTTTACCGTATCGTCCTTGGCTATGTAACTGTTGAAAATACTGTCCTGCTGCAGTCCGCTGTCATGATAATACATCACATTCATGCGCAGCGTCTTTTCCTGTGTGAAGGCGTGCAGATAGTTAAGTCCTGCGTAATACGACTTGTTTTTAAGATAATACAGCTGCGAGATTGGCGGCGTCTGTGCCGTTGGCGAGTACATGAAAGGCGCGGGCAGTGGCTCTGTGGTGTACATTCCCGTATAGCTGTTCATGCCTCTGGTAAGACTCTCCAGACTTATTCCGCAGTTGTTCATCATTCCTGTGAACAGCAGCTGGTTTTTCTTGTTTATGTTGATTGCCGTCAGTCGGTTGTCCCATGTTACGGGACTTCCGCCTATGTTGCCGTCGGCCTCGCCGAAGGGGCGCGCTTTGTAGCCTCGTTTCAGTTTCAGGTTGAGCGTTGCGCGGTCGTTGCTCACCTTGCCTTCAAGGGCCTTTATGGGCTGGTTGCGCTCCATTATCTGCACCTGTGCCACGGCCTCGGCAGGCATGTTCTGCGTGGCCTGGTTATATTGTGCGCCCATGAGGTCGAGCCCTTCTATGTTCACTTTGTTTATCGGCTTGCCCTGATAGCTTATTTCTCCGCTGTTGCTTACCTCTATGCCCGGCATCCGTTTCAGCACGTCTTCTATGCTTCGGTCCTGTTTCTGGCGGAAAGCGTCAACGTTATACAGCAGCGTGTCCTTGCTGCGTGTTATTGGGTCGGCTGTCACGGTTACGTTTTTCAGCTCTACGGCCTTGCGCTCCAGTCGTGCGTCATACACGGCACAGCCTTCTTTGAGCTGTATGCGCCGTGTTTCGTATCCGAGAAACGCAAACTCAATCTGCCGTCCGCCGTTCACGGCTTTCAGCCTGTATGTTCCGTCTCTTCTTGTCAGCGCGTATGCAAGGAGCGAGTCCTTGCCGTCCAGCAGTTTGCACGTAACGTTGCCTACGGCTTTTCCGGCAGTATCGGTAACTTTTCCCGAATAAGTTGTCATGTCATTCTGAGCCGCCGCACTAACGCAGTCAAGCATCAGCGACAACAATATTAAGATAAAGTCTTTTACCATTTCTGTTCAAGCATATTGCTCGTACGACGTGGATAATTAGCCTCTTGTGATACCCATTTGCCGTTCACTTTAGTCTTCACTTTAAAAACTTCTATTGAAAGATTGTCATAGTTCTCTATATCGTTGCGACACGAAGTTAAAGCTTCTTCGCGACTTACAGTCTTCAGCTTGCCCCAGAACTCTTTTTCATAAAGATACATGTCGCGGTAAGAATGAGCCTTCTCCATGCCGGCATAGGTGAATATCCAGTTGCCTTTTGCGTCACGGATATCTATTATCAGTCCGGGCAGTCCGTTGAATATATACGGTCCGTAGGGCAGACTTATGTTGTCGGCATACCATGCCACATAATCTCTTCCGGCATAGCTGCATGTGGCTTTCTTGCAGGGAATATCACTTATTATTGTGTCTCCCGCTGCAAGATTCCAGTCAATCTGTGGCGTGAAGGAGTATTCAAAGTTATATAAATTGTCATAAAACTGCACTTTGGTCTGATAATCAGCAAGGTCAGTGATGCTGACTGTGTAATAGTTGATTCTGTCTATTGCTTCATTCCATGTGTTGATGGCCTGTCTGTCGCGTGCGTTTTTCTTGCTTTTTCCCATGTAAATATCCATCGAGTCGAGTGCAAGCTGATAATAGTCGCCATACTTTGTGTATTTATCTGATATTTGCAACAGTGTCTTTGCCTCGGTATATTTATCCGTCTTGGTGCTGTCTTTCAAGTATTTCAAGTCGTAATACACCGCTATTCTGGCCGTGTCGTACACTTCTTTTCTTATTTTCCTGTACGCATTCAGACCTCCGTCATAGCTTGTTATGCGTGGCATCTGTGCTTTTACAGACATAGGCAATGTGCATAAAATAGCGATTAATGAAGAAAATATCCATTTCATATATTCTTAGTTATATTTAGTCAATCATAAGTATTTACCATTCCGGTCCAAGCATGTTTGTCGGACGTGGTGCCATCATTTTGTCAAAGCTGGGACTTTTCTACGTTTGTCCTTTTTAGTGGAATCAGGCAAGAAACTTAAGCTCATACAACACATTTACATTTGCAGTATCGTAAACCGTGCTTTTAATTGTTTTATACGCGTACATGCCTCAGTCCGGGTTTGTCATAAATGCTCTCCCTGTTTGTGCATGGCTTATATGGCATAACAATAGTAATAATACTAAAGTGCTGATATATCTCATTGCTATTACTATTTTATTATTATTTTTTTGATGTTTGTGGCGGTTTGGTTTGCTTAATCACAATAGTCAATGTCGTTGGCTTTGTGTTTAGTTCTGTTGTCTGCGAAGTGTTTTTGTATGGCAAATATTTTAGCCTGCATAAATGATATGCACCGCACTTCTTTTTTGCCTTCATGTTGATGACGGCTTTGAATAACTTGCTGAAGCAGAATCCGCCGGCGTTGCAAACAAGTGATGCAAGGCTCGTGCATGGATATTCAGGATGCATCGGGCTACAAGACTGATTGTAGAAACCGGCTGCAAAATTACGAAAATTCTCTCTCTATATATATGTAATTACCAAATTTCGGACTACATTTAACTAAATTTTAATATGCTAAATACCGGTTTTTACTCATGTTCAGCATGATTTATATTTAGGTTTCGCAGTCACGACGTGATTCGTTTTTATGACTATGGCCGGTAATATAGAGAATATAGGGTGAGCCTATATATTTATCATATTAATTTAACAGTCTCATTATATTTAATATTTAAAATCACAAACAAAAAATGCGAACCACAAATGTGATTCGCATCTTTATAAGTGGCGGAGAGACAGGCTCTCGAACCTACATATTCAAGAAATATCATAAAATTGCAAA
>ERZ827168.432-NODE-432-length-70750-cov-11.280190_pt1 | contig 70750 bp, 63 predicted proteins | sample MGYA00519868_ERZ827168 | MGnify/ENA primary metagenome ERZ827168 (study PRJEB31778, sample SAMEA3449271) | human gut metagenome | biome: human gut; feature: human-associated habitat; material: faeces | place: United Kingdom | collected 2010/2012 ... | reverse complement strand
GACGGAATAAACAATTTAAACTGGTATAGAATGTATAAACAGCAACAAAACTATGCAAATAAAAAGAACCTTGATACATCAAAAATACAAAGTACAATGATATTTGGAGCAGCTTATGACCAAACAATGATATTTGCAAATTGTGAAAAAGCAACTACATCAGCAAAAGATTATTCAGCAGTAATAACAGGAAATGTTGAAACAGATTGCTATAAAAACATTTATGACTTATGTGGCAATTTAAGGGAATGGACAACAGAGGCTAACAATACCTACTATCGAATTAGCAGGGGGCGGCAATTATGACGGCAGTATTTCTGCTAGTTATCGCAACATCAACTTTCCGACTATCAGCAGCGACGACAGACGGTTCTAGAGCTTCACTTTATGTATCACTGTAAGAAAAGCAGGTGATACAGTAATTAAATATCTCGAAGTAGTTTTAGGGAAGGCTACTTCGAAGCTGAGTGATTTAGTAAACTTTTTGCCTATTAGTGTGACGCCACTTGAGTAGTGGCGTTTTTTTGTGTGGGGGTTTTGTGGGTTTTTTTATAAAATTTGGGTAATTTTCTTAAAAACCCTTGACAAATGGCTGAAAATAGTGTAAAGTAGAATAGCATTACAATTTTAGAAGGTGAAATAGTTATGGATAGAAAAGTAGAAATTAGTATACTTTGTGAAATTTATGGAAAGCTTTTAACTAAAAAGCAATTAAATATTTTGGATAACTATTATAACCTAGACTTGTCTCTTTCAGAAATTGCAGAGAATGAAGGCATTACAAGACAGGCTGTAAGGGATATAATAAAAAAGGGGGAAAATAAACTTTTCGAATTTGAAGAAAAGCTAGGAATTATGAAAAAAAATATGAAGCAAGAAGAAAAAATAGCAAATATCTTATCAGAGCTTACAAAAATTCAAACAAAGTTTACAGATGAACAAATAGCAGAAATATTAGAACATATTAAAACTGAACTTAACTGTGTTGTGTAAATTTTATTTTTAAAAAGAGAAAAATGGAGGGATATACAAAATGGCCTTTGAAGGATTATCTACAAGACTACAAGCTATAACAAGAAAGCTTGGGGGTAAAGCAAGAATTACCGAGAATGATTTAAAAGAAGTAATGCGAGAGGTAAAGTTGGCTTTACTAGAAGCAGATGTTAATTATAAGATTGTAAAGGATTTTATTGCAGAGGTAGAAAAGAAGGCATTGGGCCAAGATGTATTAAAATCTCTAACACCAGGACAACAAGTTGTAAAAATTGTAAGAGATGAAATGACAGAACTTTTAGGCGGGGTAACAAGTAAAATTAATTTTACTCCAAACCCACCAACAATTATAATGTTAGTTGGACTTCAAGGTTCTGGTAAAACTACAACATCTGGTAAACTTGCAAATCTATTAAGAAAACAAGGGAAAAAGCCATTACTTGTAGCATGCGACGTATACAGGCCGGCTGCTATTAAACAATTACAAGTAGTTGGTAAAAGTTTAAATATTCCAGTATATGCTAATGAAAATTCAAAAGATGTAGTGCGAATAGCAAAACAGGCAATATCAGAGGCTTATTCAAAATTAAATGATGTTATTATACTAGATACTGCAGGTCGACTTCATATTGATGAAGACTTAATGCAGGAGTTAAAAAATGTTAAAACAAATGTAAAACCACATGAAATACTATTAGTAGTTGATTCAATGACAGGTCAAGATGCAGTAAATGTAGCTCAAACCTTTAATGAAAAACTAGGTATAGATGGTGTAATTTTAACAAAGTTAGATGGCGATACTCGTGGTGGTGCTGCACTTTCAGTTAAAAAAATCACAGGAAAGCCAATAAAGTTTGCAGCAACTGGTGAGAAACTAAGTGATATAGAGGAGTTTCATCCAGATAGAATGACATCAAGAATTTTAGGAATGGGAGATATGCTTTCAATTATAGAAAAGGCTGAAGAAGCTTTTGATGAAGAGGAAGCTATCAAACTTGAGAAAAAATTAAAAAAACAAGAATTTGATTTAGATGATTATTTATCTCAACTAAGACAAATGAAAAAAATGGGTTCATTCTCATCTATTTTAAAAATGATACCAGGTATGAACAAATTTGGAGATATAAAAGTTGATGATAAAGAATTTGTAAAAATCGAAGCAATAATCTGTTCAATGACTAAAAAGGAAAAGAAAAATACAAGACTTTTAAATGCAAGCAGACGTCAAAGAATAGCAAAGGGAAGCGGAACAACAGTACAAGACATAAATAAATTCATAAGTTCTTATGAGACCACTCAAAAACTTATGAAGAAAATGCAAAACAGCAAAGGTGGCATGAAAAACGCTTTAAAAGGCTTAGATATGAACAGCCTTAAAAACTTAAAATAGTTATTAATTTTTTAAACTTTATATATATATAAATAAAAGAGGAGGAATTTAAAATGGTAAAAATAAGATTACAAAGAGTAGGAAAGAAAAAAGCACCATTCTATCACATAGTTGTTGCTGATTCTAAATCTCCAAGAGATGGAAAAATAATTGAACAAATTGGAACATATAATCCAATGACAGATCCATCTGAAGTTAATTTCGACAAAGAAAAAGTTGAACAATGGATTAAAAATGGAGCAAAACCAACAGATACTGTAAAGCGTTTAATTGAAAAGTAGGAGGCTGAAATGAAAGAAACATTAGAAATAATCATTAAAAACTTAGTAGAATTTCCAGATGAAGTTTCTGTAAAAGAAGTTGCAGGAGAAAAATCAGTTGTTTACGAAGTAAAAGTAGCTGAAACAGATATGGGTAAAGTAATTGGAAGAGAAGGCAAAATAGCTGGTGCTATAAGAACAGTTATGAAAGCTTTAGCTGCCAAAGAACAAAAAAGAGTATCTGTAGAATTTATAGGATAAGTTATGGAAGAATATTTAGAAATTGGTCAAATAGTAAATACAAATGGTTTAAAGGGATTTTTAAAGGTAAAGCCTTTAACAGATGATATTACTAGATTTGAAGAATTAGAAACAGTATACATTCAAAAAGCCAAGGAATTAATAGAATTTAAAATTCAAGAAGTTAAATATGTTAAAAATATGGTACTATTAAAACTTGAAGGTATAGATGATATTACAGAGGCTGAGAAGTATAAGAATTTCTATATAAAAATAAATAGGAAAGATGCAGTTGAACTTGATGAAGATTCATATTTTATTATTGATATAATAGGATGTGAAGTATTCACAGAGGAAAATCAAAAACTTGGAAAAGTTGTAGATGTTTTCCCAACAGGTAGTAATGATGTATATACTGTAAAAAATGAGGAAGGTAAGGAAATTTTACTTCCCGCAATAGCAGATGTCATAAAAGACGTTGATGTTAAAAATAAAAAAATAGTAATACATTTAATGGAAGGTTTAATATGAGAATTGATGTATTAACATTATTTCCAGAAAGCTTCGAACCTATAAAACAAAGTATTATAGGAAGAGCTGTTGATAAAAATATAATTGATATAAATTTAGTAAATATTAGAGACTTTTCAAAAGATAAACACAAAAAAGTAGATGATACACCATATCGGTGGAGGAGCCGGAATGGTAATAAGACCGGATGTTGTATATGATGCTTACCAAAGTGTTTATGAAAGTAAAGCAAAGGCTATATATTTAACACCTCAAGGAAAAACTTTAAATCAAAAGAAAGTTCAAAAATTAAGTAAAGAAGAACATTTAATTTTAATTTGTGGACATTATGAAGGAATAGACCAAAGAGTTATTGATGAAATTGCTCCAGAAGAAATATCAATAGGAGATTATGTATTAACCCGGTGGAGAACTTCCAGCAATGGTATTAATAGATAGTGTTTCAAGATATGTTGAGGGAGTATTAAGTGAAGACTCAACTAAAGAGGAATCATTTACAAATAATTTATTGGAATATCCACAATATACAAGACCAGAAATATTCTTAAAAAGAGAAGTGCCAGAGGTACTTAAATCTCGGCAACCATAAAAAAATAAATGAATGGAGAGCCGAAAAATCGCTAGAAATAACAAAACAAAAAAGACCAGATTTAATAAAAAAATAAATAGGAAGGGAGGATATCAAATGGATATCATAAAATCAATAGAACATGAACAAATGAAAAATAAAATACCAGATTTAAAGGTTGGTAATACAGTAAAAGTTCATGTAAGAGTAAAAGAAGGAAACAGAGAAAGAATCCAAATATTTGAAGGAACAATAATAAAAGTACAAGGTGGAGGAATTAATAAAACATTTACAGTAAGAAGAATAGCATCAGGTGTTGGTGTTGAAAAAACATTCTTAATCCATTCACCAGCAGTTGAAAAAGTAGAAGTAACTAGAGTAGGTAAAGCAAGAAGAGCAAAATTATTCTATTTAAGAGATAGAGTTGGTAAATCAGCTAAGACAAGAGAACAAGTAGGAGCAAGAATTGAAACAAACGAAATAACACTTAAAGAAGATGTTGTTGAAGAAGCTCAAGCTCCAGAAGAAGCACCAGCAATCGAAACAGAAGCTCCAGTTGTAGAAGAAACAGTAGATACAGTAACAGAAGAAGCTACAACAGAAGTAAAAGAATAATAAAAGTAATAAGTACAAGCGTACATGAGTAACCTATTAATGTAAGTTTAGGAGGATAAATATGAATTATTTACTTAAAACTACATTGGTAGGTTTATTTTTTGGCACTTTTGGTACAACAATAGGTGGAATAATTGGTGTTACCTGGAAAAGAAATTCAAATAAGTTTTTAAGCTTTATTTTGCAACTTGCAGCTCGGCCTTATGATGGCAATAATATGCTTTGATTTGATTCCAGAAGCAATAGAAATGGCAGGTCTTGCAAGAACAATAATTGGAACATTAAGCGGAGTTATATTAATGCTCCTTTGTGATAGTGTAGTTAAAAAAAGAAATATAAATACAAGAAACAATTCATTGCTAAATACAGGAATTATAGTAGGCATTGGTCTTGCATTACATAACTTTCCAGAAGGATTAGCAATAGGCTCTGGATTTGGTGCATCAATCAAGCTTGGGTATTCACTAGCCATTGCAATTTTGCTACATGATATACCAGAAGGATTATCTATGTCAATTCCAATGAAAAATGGAGGCATGAGCAAAATAAAAGCTTTGAACTATACGTTTTTGTCAGGTGTTACAACAGGAATAGGAGCGTTTTTTGGAGCATTAGCAGGGCAAATATCAAAAGGTATGATTAGTATTTGTTTAGCAATCGCAGCAGGTGCAATGCTTTATATAATTTCAGGAGAATTAATACCAGAATCAAATAAATTATATAAAGGTAGAATAGGATTTGTTGGAAATATTATAGGTTTTATTTTAGGAATAATAGCATTTAATATTTAAAAAAATTCATAAAAAATTATAAAACAACAAACTTAAACAGCCAGTAACGACACAAGAATATTTGCTTAAATATATTACAACATTATTACAAAAATATTACAAAAATATAACAAATACTCTTGACTTTTTTCAAAAAACATAATATTATTATAGCTGTAAAAAAAAAGATGGAGGAAGTATTTTGGCTATCGGGGATATAATTGTAGGTATAGATATTGGAACCTCCAAAGTATCAAGTGTTATTGCAGAAATTAATAATTTTAATCAATTAGAAATTATTGCAACAGCAGAATGTAAGTGCTTTGGAATGAAAAAAACTAAGATAACAGATGAAGATGAAATAGCCTCTGCAATAGAAAAAACAATTACAGAAGTAGAAGCTCAAAGTAATATTAAAATTAATTCAGCTTATGCAACTATACCAGGTAAATATGTGCAAATAGTTCAAAATAGTATAGTTAAAGAGGCAAAAGATAGATTTGCTGGTATAACTTCAAAAGACGTAAGCTCTGCTATGTTACAGCTTAGAGATATAGATTTACCAGAAGACAAGGTAATTATAGATATAATTAAAAATCAGTTTTCTCTAGACAATGGAAGAGTTGTAGAAGATCCAGTTGGAGCTTTAAGTTCTACAGTTACAGTTAGTGGACAAGTTATACTTGCTGATAAAAATTATGTAAGACAATTAACTAATATTTTTAGAAAAGCAAATATTGAAATAGATGGAATTGTACCAAATGTTTTAGCACAAAGATCATTAATATTAGATGTTAATGAACTAACAGACAATGTAATGATAGTAGACATTGGTGCAGGAAATACTGATATAGGAGTATTTAATGGAAATACATTTATGTATGCCAATACAATACCATTAGGCGGAGACAGTATTACAAATGACATAGCACAAGTTTTCTATATAACTGAAGAAGAAGCAGAGAGATTAAAAAAACAATACGCATTAGCATTAAAATCATTTATAGATAATGATACAGATATAATGCTTACTACATATAAAGGCGATGAAAAAAATAAAACCATAAAAAGTTCAGAATTAATAGAGGTTATAGAAGCAAGAATTGAAGAAATATTTTCATTAATTAATAAACAAATAACAAGTTTGGGAATTAAGACAAATATTAACAATGTTATATTAACTGGACAAGGCATCACATGTATAAGCAAAAGTGATGTGGCAGGCAAAATTGTGCTAAATATACCAGTAAAAATAGCAACAGGAAGGATGATAAGCACAATAAAACCAGCATATAGATCAAGTTTTGCACTTGTAAAATATGTATCAAATAGACCTTATGCAAAAAATGTGGCAAGTAAAATAGATATTAAATCAAATGAAAATTTTATGAGAACTATATTAGAAAGAATTAAAGAATTCTTCTATACTTAAGTTTTTAATTTTAAATAAATAGATAAAAGAAAGGGAGGAATTTGCATTATGATGGAATCAGATTACGAAGAAAATAATTATATGATGGATGGAACAGCATTAATAAAAGTTGTTGGAGTAGGAGGAGCAGGAAATAATGCTATAAACAGAATGATTGAATCAGGCATAAAAAGTGTAGAATTTATAGCAGTAAATACTGATAGACAAGATTTAATAAAATCAAAAGCAAGTACAAAAATACAAATAGGTGAAAAATTAACAAGAGGTTTAGGTGCAGGTGCTAATCCAGATATAGGAGCACAAGCAGCTGAAGAAAGTAAATCAGAAATAGCAGAGGTTCTACGTGGTGCAGATATGGTATTTGTTACAGCTGGTATGGGCGGAGGAACAGGAACAGGAGCAGCTCCAATAGTTGCAGCAACAGCAAAAGAACTAGGAATATTAACAATAGGTGTTGTTACAAAACCATTTACTTTCGAAGGAAAAAAGAGACTTAACCAAGCAGAAAGAGGAATAGAAAACTTAAAAGATAAGGTTGATACATTAGTTGTAATTCCAAACGATAAATTATTACAAATTATAGATAGAAAAACATCAATAGTTGAAGCATTTAAAATGGCAGATGACGTTTTAAGACAAGGTGTTCAAGGTATATCAGACTTAATTTCAGTACCTGGATTAATAAACCTAGACTTTGCAGATGTTAAAGCAGTAATGCTAAATACAGGTATGGCACACATGGGTATAGGTAGAGCAAGTGGAGAAAATAGAGCTGAAGATGCTGCAAAACAAGCAATTCAAAGCCCATTACTAGAAACTTCAATAGAAGGAGCAAGAGGAGTAATTATAAACATTACAGGTGGACCAGACCTTGGATTACAAGAAGCAAATACAGCAGCAGAACTTGTACAACGCAGTGTAGATCCTGAAGCAAACATCATATTTGGTGTTGTAACTGATGAAAGCCTTGGAGATGAAATCCAAATTACAGTTATTGCAACAGGTTTTGAAAAAGAAGATAATATATCTACAATAGGTGTTGAAAACCTAGTAAACAATACTTGGAACAAAAAAATTAACTCAATACCAACATCACAAGACAGCAAAATGGATAATCAAAATGATTTAGATATACCATCTTTCTTAAGAAAAAAAGGAAATAAAATCTAATTAAATGTTTTTTAATAATATAAAAAAAGAAATAGTCTATTTAGGTAGATTATTTCTTTTTTTCGTGTGCATCAAATGACAGACTTTGCAAACTAAAAGTAGTACAATATGTGGCGAGGTAGAAAAATGACACTCTATATAGATGTAATTTTTTTAGAAAATGTTTTTATGAATAGCATAATATTACTCGCGACAGACGTTATTCTTAAAGACAAAACAAGAATTTTAAGAAACATTATATCTAGTACTATAGGAGCAATATACGCAATAATAATATATATTTCACACATTGAAATTTATTCAAATGTTATTTTAAAAATAATGTTATCCTTCGCAATAGTATATGTAGCATTTAAGCCAGCAACTGTTAAATCATTTATAAAACATGTTGTGATTTTTTATTTAACTTCATTTACATTTGGTGGTGTAGCATTTGCTTTATTGTACTTTGTAAGACCACAAGATATTCTATTTCAAGATGGAGTTTTAATAGGAACATACCCAATAAAAATGATTCTTGCAGGAGGAATAGTAGGATTTTTAATAATTACAATAGCATTTAAAAACATAAAAGGAAGAATGAGTAAAAATGATATGTATTGTAATGTGAAAATATATTTAAAAGAAAAATATGTGGATATAACAGCAATAATTGATACAGGAAATTTTTTAAGAGAACCAATTACGAAAATGCCTGTAATTGTTGTTGAAAAAGAAAAACTGAAAGATATATTTCCAAACAATATCTTAGACAATATTGATAGTATTATCAACGGAGATAATATTCACCTAGGGGAATTTTCAGCCAAAATACGAGCAATACCTTTTAAATCTTTGGGAAAAGAAAATGGATTATTGCTTGGAATAAAGGTTGACAATGTGAAAATTTATTATGAAGATATGGAACACAAAATAACAGATGTTATTGTTGGAATATATAACGGAAAACTAAGCAAAAACGGAAAATACGCAGGATTAGTGGGATTAGACATTTTGAACAAATGAAAATGTTAGTCCTTTAGGGAGGAATTTGAGAAGATGGATATTTTAGAGATTTTGAAAAATAAGATTAAAAGCTGTTTTTTAGCAAGAGAAATTGATAATGATGATGGAATATATTATATAGCAGGAAACCAGACTTTGCCACCACCATTACCAGCAGCAGAAGAAGAAATAATGCTACAAAGATTAGAACAAAACGACTTTGAAGCAAGACAAATTTTAGTGGAACATAATTTAAGATTAGTTGTATACATATCAAAAAAATTTGAAAATACAGGAATAGGAATAGAAGACTTAATATCAATAGGTACAATAGGTCTTATGAAGGCAATAAACACTTTTAATAATGGTAAAAATATTAAGTTAGCAACATACGCATCAAGATGTATAGAAAATGAAATTTTGATGTATTTGAGGCGTAGTAACAGAACAAAAGGAGAAATATCAATAGATGAACCATTAAATCAAGATGGAGATGGAAACGAATTGCTTTTATCCGATATATTGCGGAACAGATGATGATGTTACATCAAGAGCAATGGAGGATGAGGTTGATAGAGTTCTTTTAAAGGCTGCAATACTTAAGCTAAATTCAAGAGAGAAAAATATTATGGAATTAAGATTTGGATTTAGAAGCGGAGTTGAGAAAACACAAAAAGAAGTAGCAGATATGCTTCGGAATATCTCAAAGTTATATATCTAGACTAGAAAAAAAGATAATGAGTAAAATGAAAAAGGATATAATTAGTAAAACTGGATAGAATAATAATATTTTATAAAATAAAAATAACAATAGACTTGCAAAAATTCATATAATGAAGTAAAATATATATATATTTAAAAGAGAGAAGTGATAAGTATGAAAGTGTATGATAAAGAAATATATAATAAACAAGAAAGTTTAAAAACAATAGTTGTTCTTATTATAGTATTTTTACTAGGATTTTTTGCTGGGTATGTTGCACATCCTTTTAATGAAGCTCATGAACAAAAAAACAATAATACAAACAATACTTATATAATTGAAAATAAATAATATTGGTTATTTTGAATATATTAAATAAAAGGCTTTTTGTAATGCCTTTTATTTTTTATATCTAAAAAGAATATTTTTAAACTTCAATCATAAAATTGGTTCAGGGGGAATGTTATGAAAAAAATAAGAGTATTGATTTCAATTTTTACTTTTGTAATTGTATGTTTTTTGTGCACAGAAGTTTCTGCCTTTCCACCATCAACTTCAACAATTTATGATGGAATTGATGTAAGTGAGTGGCAAGGGGAAATCAACTGGGTAGACGTAAGTAACTCCGGAATTGACATTGCATATATTCGTGCAAGTGAGGGGAGTGGCTATGAAGATCCAGATGCTATGAGAAACTATAATGGAGCAAAAGCAGTAGGAATTAAAGTTGGTTTTTATCATTATTTAACTGCAACAACAGTAAGTGAGGCTATTGAACAGGCAAATTTCTTTGTTTCTGTAATTCAAAACTTAAATGTAGATTGCAGATTAGCAATGGATTTTGAAAGCTTTCAAGGACTTGGCAATTATGAAATTAACCAAATATCACAAGCATTTTTAGCAGAGGTAGAAAGGGTAAGTGGAAAAAAAGCTATAATATATAGTGATGCATATAATGCAGCTTACACCTTCTCAAGTAAGCTTGCAAGTGAATATCCTATATGGGTTGCAGACTATTATGTATCTGAACCAGGAAACGGAAATTGGCAGGTATGGGATGGATTTCAATATACTGATGAAGGCCAAATTAGTGGAATAGGCGATTATGTAGATAGAGACTATTTTACAAGTGGAGTTTTACTTACAGATACATCACCAATACCAGAACATACAACGGGAAACACAAACGCAAAAACAGAAACAATAATAGTACAATGGGGAGATACACTAAGCCAAATTGCAATGGAATATAACACATCTTATGAATATTTAGCAAAAATAAATGGAATAGAAAATCCAAATTTAATTTATGCTGGGCAAAGTTTAATAGTACCAATATTAAGCAGTAGCGACATAAATGATAGTAGTCATAAATTGTATATCGTAAAATGGGGAGACACATTGACTGCAATTTCACAAGAATATGGCGTAACGATAGAAAGTATTGTAAGATTAAATAATATTGCAAATCCAAACTTAATTTATGTAGGTGAAGTGTTGAGAATACCTACAATCAATGTGTATCAATAAAGCTTTAGGAAGGGGGAAAATATGGATTCAATAGTTATTGAGGCTATAAATAAATGTGGATATTTAGGAATAGTATTTTTAATAACTATTGAAAATATTTTTCCGCCAATACCTTCAGAAGTGATTTTAACATTTGGTGGATTTGCAACAACAATTACAGATATAACAGTTATTGGAGCAATTATTGCATCTACAATAGGTTCAGTATTGGGGGCAATTTTACTATACTGGGTGGGCATGTTTTTAAGTGAAGAAAAAATTTATAGCTTTACTGAAGGAAAATGTGGAAGAATATTAGGATTAAAGAAAACAAATATTAACAAAGCATTTAGATGGTTTGACAGTAGGGGAAAATATGCAGTTTTTTTTGGAAGATTCATACCAATAATTAGAAGTTTGGTTTCAATTCCAGCAGGTATGGCAAAAATGTCAATGTTACCATTTTTAGCCTTAACAACAGTAGGAAGTCTTATTTGGAATACAGCATTGATTTTATTAGGCAGATTAGCAGGAGAATCCTGGGGAAAGGTTGCAGGATGTATAGATGGCTATTCTAATATTATTCTAATTGGTTTTGGGGTTTTATTTGTATTTGGAACAGTATCGTATTATTCAAAAAAGAAAAAAAGAGTTCAGGTTATAATGTTTAGAAAAAGTAGATAATGTGATGGAAATATGCATAAAAATTCCATCACTGGCATATAATATAAAGTAAAACAAATAAAAACATAAAAAGAACATTAAAAAATACGGCTTTTTTTAAAAAATGCTTGACATTAATACATTAGGGTAGTATAATATTTATGTTAAAACATCGCGGGGTAGAGCAGTTGGCAGCTCGTCGGGCTCATAACCCGGAGGTCGTAAGTTCGAGTCTTACCCCCGCAACCATGTCGCAGTAAGCCTTTTAAGGTTTATTGCCTTTTTATTTTTACCCTAAAAATGACCTTTTGGGGAAATCTTGGGGAAATTCTGGGCTTTGTTCGACCTTCAAAGTCTATATATTTCAATAAAAAACTTAACTATTCATTTTAAAAGTTTTTTGTGGTATTAATAAATTTTCAAGAACATTTCCTGCAACTTTATTGTGTGATATAACTGGATGCACATAAAAATTTAATGTAGTTGTTATTTGTGCATGACCTAGTCGTGCTGCTACAACTGCGACATCTATGTTTTGAGATATTAATAGTGTAGCATTTGTGTGTCTTAACCCGTGAAAGTTAATTACGGGAAGACCGATTTTTTCTACAAATTTTACAAACCATTTACTAATTGTATTTGGGTGCATTGGCTTACCATCAGCTTGAACAAATAACCTATTAGATTCGTGCCACAATTCGCCGTAGAATGATTTTTGGTCCTCATACCATAACTTATATTCTTCAAGAAGAGAAAGTACAAATGAGGGTATTGCAACTTCTCTTATAGAACTTTCTGTTTTTGGGTCTTTAGTAAAAACTCCTTTTTCTGATAAGTATTGACTTGCTTTGTTGATGCTAATAATTCCGTTTCGAAAATCAATATCACTCCATTCAAGTCCCATAAGTTCTCCGAGTCTAACTCCTGTAAATATTGTAATGATAATAGCAACTCTGTATTTGATTTCTTGAGTTTCTAAATTCTCTAAGAGAACTTTACACTGTTCATCATCATAATATTTTCTTTTAGGCTTTCTTGTTTTAGGTGGTTGAACTCTTTCTGCTGGATTATTTACTATAAGTTGCCAGTAAACCGCTTTATGAAGCATTGCTCGAAGTAATCTGTGATGTTCCAAAATAGTTTTTTTAGATAGTGGTTTCGTTAATCTTTCACCTTTGTTATTTTTAAGTCTTCTAATTTGTGTGTCATTTTCTAGCATATCGTAGAATTTCATAATATCTGTTGGCTTAATTTTGTCTAACTTGAATTTGCTGAAATAGGGAAGAATTCTAGTATTTAATATTCCTAAATATCTTGCATATGTAGTTGGTGCTAATTCTTTACTGCCATAATCTCTTTTCCAAATCTCAGTAAATTCTGCAAAGGTCATAGATTTTCCATCCGCTACCATTCCACTTTGTACTTTAGTAACAAACTTTGCAAGTTCGACTTCTGCCTCTTTTCTTGTGCAATGCACTGTTTTGGTGTGTTTTGCAGGTTTACCATCTAGGTTATAGCCACATGATACTACTAACCTATATGTGTTTTTTCCTCTTTTTTCTATACTCCCTGCCATATTATCCTCCTTCCTGTGTGGGAGAGAGCATTTTTGTAATCTACAATGAAATTACAAGTTAAAGATTGTATATATTAATTATACAAAGTTAAAAAACAAAAGTCTAACCAACAATTAATTTTTTGAAAGAATAGTATAAAAGTGTATGGTATTGTTTGGGGTATAAATGGAAAATATTGTCGAAAAAAGTAGAAATAAAAATGCATAATAAAATACATAAAGTATAGTTCTTTCGACAAAATATGATATAATTACTTTAGATAGAAAGGGTTGAAGGTATGAACTGGAATAAATTTAATACTCATGGTGAATCAAAAGAAAAGGCTTTTGAAATATTATCTAATCAAATATTTAAAATTTATTGCGAAAAAAATTACACAAAAGATATAAAATATTTTGTACCAATTAATGGCGCGGGTGGTGATGGCGGTATTGAATCCTACATAGAATTAAACAGTAATGAAATTATAGCAATACAGAGTAAAAGTTTTTTTGATTCTATTACAGCTAATAGAGTAGAACAAATAAGAAATTCTATAAAAACGGCAATAAGTATAAGAAATAATATAAAAAAATATATAGTTAGTGTTCCACGAGATTTAGCAAATAAAAGAAACGGTGTAAACAATCCAGAAAGAGAAAAGATAGAGAACTTATTTAAAGAATTTAGTGAATTTAATATTGAATTTGAATTGTGGGGAGAATTTGAATTATTTAATTTCCTTACAACAAATGAAGATTTAGCTGGAGTATATAAATTTTGGTTTGAAAATTCCGAAATTAGTTTTAGTACTATTAAAAATAATTTTGAAATTCAAAAGAATGGATGGCTAAAAAATAGATATAATGAAAAATTACATACAAAGAGTAATATAAATTATGAAATTAAAAAAATCATGGGAAACTCAATGCATAAAAGAAATCAATTAAATGAAATTTCAAGAATACAAGAAACATATTGTAATTATATAGAATTGTTTGAAAAATTCATTGATATTATTAAGGATGAGGATAAACAGAAAGTTAAAAAAATATATAAAGAACACAAGAAAATAATAAAAAATTTAAATGAGTATATTGGAATTGTAAAGGAATACTTAAAAAACGAAAATATTAAAATAGAATTTACAGAAGACTTTTATGTAGATACAGAGTGGTTCTACAATTTGAAAAATAAATATAATATGTTAATACATTATAGTAAAATGGAAAAAGCTATAGAATTAATCGAAACCATAAATTTAAATAGATTTTTGAAAAAATTAAAAAATGAACAGAACATAACAAGTTTAATTGTTACTGGGGATTTAGGTACTGGCAAAACACATAGTATAGTAAATCAAGTAAAAAAAGAGTTGGAAAGAAATAATATTGTTATTTTAATCAGAGCTTCTGATATAGAAGAAAATAGCTCGTGGCGAGATATTCTGATAAAAGCATTAGGACTTTCAAATACATGGGCAGACGATGAAGTGTTTTTAGCATTGAGTTCTTTAGCATATAGAAATGAATTTAAGAAGAAAGAAAAATATATTATTAATAATAGAATATTAATATGTATTGATGGAATTGATGAACATTCAAATTATGATTTTTGGGATCAAAAGCAACAAGAGGCTATATATTTATCGCAAAAATATGAGAGATTAAGATTTTGTTTTGCCGGTAGGCCATATGCTTTTAAAAATCTTAATAATATAGATAAAAACTATTGTAAGGTATTAAATCATGATTATAATCCGGGTTATGATATTGATGAAATGTATAATAAATATATAAATGAATATAAAATAAAAATAGAAAATTCTATTAATATCAGACCATATTTAAATAATCCATTAGTACTGAAATTATTTTGTCAACAATATGCAAATAAAACTATAAATAGTATTAAAAATACAGAAGTTAATTTATCACAGTTATTTAGAATTAAAATTGAACAAATGAATCAAGAATTTATAAAAAATAATTTGGAAATTTTATGTGATGATGCTATTAGTAGAACAGCTAAATTAATTATTGATTATTTGTATAAAAATGAAAAGATTTATCAACATGAAATTATAAAATTTATGAACAGTGATGAAGAATTAGCCATTATAAGCGATGTTGATAAAATAAAAATAATAAAATCATTACAAGTATATGGTTTGCTAGATTGCGAAACGAATGAAGAAGAGTTTGGAAAGAAAGTTAAACTTTATTGTAAAGGTATGCAACCAGTTATTGATTATATAATGGCACTAAATCTATCAAATGAAATTATCAATGGTAAATATAGCGATATAGATGACAAGTTAAAAAACGATATATCAGTTTTACAATTAACAGCATTAATATTGTTTGAAGAAAAGGAAATTTATCTTCCAGATTTGAGAGAACTAAATATTTCCCAATATATATTAGAAGAGGTTACAACTTATGCAATAGTTAATTCGAATCCGTTAAAATCAAAGAAAATAGAACATAGAATAAAAGAATCTTTGTTAAAAAATCCCGATAATATGAGAATAATTTTAAATAGAATTATAATACCATGTTCGAGAATTACGGGACATCCATTAGGAGCAGAATTTTTAAATGAAATTTTAAATAGTTATGATAATATGGCTGATAGAGACAAGTTATGGTCTATACCAGAATGGTTACAAGAAGAAAATTTAAGGGTTTATGAAAGTTTAATAATCAACAAAGATAATCCTATATACTTCTTGAATCAAAATGATAAAAACAATGGATTACCTATAATTTATACATGGTTATTATCTAGAACAAATAATTTGGAATTGTTATTTTATAGGAATCAACTAATGAAATGGGCTCTTATATGTCCGAACGAATTTGTTTTATTATTAGATAGATTTAGAGAAATAAATGATATTCAAATATTAGAACAAATTTATGGTGTTGCTATGTGTTTATGTTATAAAACTAGTAATAATGATGTTATAAGTAAAATATTTGAAATATGTAAAAAAACATTTTTTGAAAATACTAATATAAAAACTTATGATTTTCAGATAAGAACATATATAAGAGCTATAGCTGAGAAAGCTAATAAAATTAAAATTTTAAATAAAAAAGAACTGAAATTATATATACCACCATATAACTGTAAAAAGGAGATATCATTAAATAAAGATGCTTATGAACACGCAACAAGGATGAGTGGATATAAAGTTATTGATTACGATTTGGCCAGATATGTATTGTGTGATTATTTAGAACATAGATTTTTTCACCATTTTAATGAATATAATAATAATCAAGCAGTAAAACTAGAAGATATTTTTTCAAAAGAAGAATTATTATTCGATAAACAAAATTTTATAGGAAATAAAGAATATGAAAGTGCATTATTAAGTTTTGATGATAAGTTGGATAAATTAGAAAATATACTTATAGATTATGGTTGGTATGAAGAAGTAGAAAATATTATAGAAACAAAAAAAGATGAGAAGTTAAGAGACGATACTCTAAACTTAGAAAAGGATTATTCAATTAATCTAAGTAAAAAAGAAACAGTAGATGATTATTACGGTAAAAAAACACGAGAGTTTTTGGAGAAAGAAGCAAAAAAAATAAATTTAAAAGATATAAACAATGAAAAATTTATTATAGCAGGTGCATACCAATATATACTAAATTGTGGCTGGAATGAAGAAGAATTTTATGGGAATAAAAAAATTGATTCTGAGATTCTGAGACGTTATTATTCGGCAACTCATGGAGCAAAAAGTAATATAATGTGTTTTGCTGAGAAATACATTTGGTGCTATAGAAATGAAATAGTTGGTTATTTGGCAGATAACTTATATAAAAATAAAGAAGAAAAAGAAAAATATAAAAATTATGCTGAAATTGATGATGTACTAATTCCTATTACAGAGTATGAGCAAGTTAGTAAAGAAGAAAAAGATTTTTGTGAAAATTTTTTGCCAGAACAAGTATTTAATTCTAAGATATTAAAAAATATTGAAGAGATAAAGGATTGGATAAAAGATACTAAATTAAATATTGATTTGCAGAAGTGGATATATGTTACAGATAATGCAGATAATAAATATATAACCTTAAATAGTTTTAATTCTTTTTCTGATATAAAAAATGATATAGAAATGAATGTATGGATAACGGGAGGAATTATTAATAAAGATGATATAAAATATTTAAAGGATAATATTGAATGTAGACAAAAAAATTTATATAGGACAATAAGTAATCCGGATTATTTTAAAGAATATACTATCGCAGATGGTGCAAAGACACTTTTAGAAATAATAAATTTTGACTGGTATGATACAAAAGAAAGTGAATTGGAGAATATTTCATTATTAAATAATAACATTAATAGATATAATATATTTAAAACTTATGAAGATGCATATAACCTTCACACTGATTTTGTTGAAGTTCATTATAAAGTCCCAAGTTTAAAAATAAGAAAACTTTTAAAAATTAATAATAATGATGGTTTTAAATATAAAAGTGATAACCAAGTGGTTTCTTTTTATGAAACCAATAATAAAGGCTGGGATGATGAACATAATATATTAGTTGTGAAAAAGGAATTGGAAAAATTACTAGAAGATAATAATGAAAAATTGATTTGGTTTTTTAGAGTTGATAAAATGTTAAGTTCATTAGGAAGAGAAAAATATAAAGGTATATATGATAGAAATGAGATTGTTGGAATATGTTGGTTTGATAATGGAAAATTTGAAATACATTTTATGAAACAATAATAAATATTACATTATAAAAAAACAAATGACCACTACCAGAGTGGTCATTTACTTATATTTTATTTTTTCAATATTGTACTATCAATCCAAGCTTTAAATTCTTTAGTGGATATTAGTACTTTTTTATATTTTTTTGCCAAATAAGTGGACGGACTTTTGGTTTACGTAGCATAATACTGAAATGTCTCATTTGGAAACGACAAAACAAAAAACGAATAATCACTTTCTTTTTTGGAAACAATATGATATAATATTAATATAAGAAAAAGGAGTGATTTTATTATGTTAGGAGAAAGAATAAAAGCATATAGAGAAAGTAAAAAAATGACTCAAAAAGATATTGCAGAAATTCTTGAAGTAGAGCCAGGAACAATATCAAAATATGAATCTGGAATGATAGAGCCGAATATAGAATCAATAAAAAGATTAGCAGAAACATTTGGAATAACAATTGATGAGTTATTAAAAAATGAAGATGAGAAATTTGATATTTCCCAAATAGATATTCTAGAATGCTTAAAAGAGCAAAAAGAAATGGGACTAAAAGGAAACTTATATCATAATACACAAGTTATATTTGCATATAACACAAATCATATTGAAGGAAGTAAACTAACGGAAGATCAAACAAGATATATTTTCGAAACTAATACTATTTTATTTGAGGGGCAAACAGTAGCAAGTGTAGATGATATATTAGAAACATCAAATCATTTTAAATTAGTTGATTATATGCTAGATGTAGCTGAAGAAAAATTAACAGAAGAAATGATAAAAGAATTCCATAAAATTTTAAAAGAAGGAACATCAGATAGCAGAAAAGAGTGGTTTAATGTTGGAGAATATAAAAAATTAGCTAATGAAGCTGGAAATATGCAAACTTCTCTTCCTAAAAATGTAGCCAAAGATATGGCTAAATTAATGGAATGGTATAATTCTTTAGAAAAAATAACTATAAAAGAAATAATAGAATTTCATTTTAGATTTGAAAGAATACATCCATTCCAAGATGGTAATGGAAGAGTAGGAAGAATAATTGCTTTTAAAGAATGTTTAAAAAATAATATAGTACCATTTATTATTTTAGATAAAGATAAATTATTCTATTATAGAGGATTAAAGGAATATAAAAATGAAAAAGGATTTTTAATAGACACTTGTTTAAATGCACAAGACCAATATGTAAATATGATAGAGTATTATTTGAAATAAAAATCTAAGGAAGTAAACTTCAAAAATTTACTTCCTTATTTTCGTGCAATTAATCCAATTTTCGAATTGTTCAGCAGTAATAATTCCATTAATATAATTTTGTTTAACCTTTTTGCCTTCTTTTTTATAATACTCAAACATTTTATTAGACTTGGAATTATGGTTGGTTGTAGAAGCCTGTTTTGCTAAAGATTGATATCTTTTTCTATACTTCTTTAATAATATATCTTCTTCTAATTTTTTAGAATAATAATTATTAGCACCAATTTCCTTACAGGTTTTATTTTTGGAAAATAAAAAATCACAATATTTGGTATTGTGATTAGTATCAGGTATAAAATATTTATTACAATTTTTACATCTTAATATTTTTATATTCTTACTTATACTCAAAAGATTTTTTAAACTTATATATAAAATGTCATAAAAATTTGTAGATACAAAAGAATTATTTATATTTTTATAATTATAAAGCCACTGAAATTGAAATGTTGAATCTTTTATTCTTAAATCTAAAATAGTAGGAGACAATAATCTTAAATAGTTAGAATATGTTTCGTAAGTTGTATTATCCCAGATATTATAGATTTTGCAATATTTGCGAACAGCAATAGCTTTATAAATATCCTGGTATTCTATAAATTCATCTTTATATAATTCAAACATTTTATTTAAGTTAGTATTAATTTCTTTTTTAGATAATACAATATTAAATTTATCATCGTAAAGTATTGAATTTATAGAAATATTATTATGCATTTTTAAGAACAAGTAAATAAACATATATTCAAGAATAAAGTTTTTAAAACTAGTAAAAATATTAAAGTTTGTGTTTAAAAAGTCCAATAAAAAAGTTCCTAATTTCTTAGGAACTAAATCTTGCTTTTTAAATATATAATATTTCTTCCTTTTATCTTTTATGAGTTCGTCTTTATATTTCAAAGGTATATATTTAATAAAATATTCAAATTTTCCTTTAATATCAAACGCAATTTCTAATTCATTCATACAAAACCTCCTAAAAACAAAAATAGACTAGTTTTTGCTAGTCTGCTAAATTAAATATTAAAAACTATCTGATGTATATATTATACTATGTATTTATGAATAAACAAGTCTGACATTCTATGACTGACATTTTATGACTGATATTTTATAACAGTGTTTTAAATAAATATAATATATCACTATAACAATTATATCAGCTATTTTGCAAATAAAGTTTTAACAAAATGTTATTACAAAAAGTTTAAACAATTTGTTTAAACAATTACAAAACAATAATTACCGTACAAAATTATAAATATCAATATAACATTAATTGTATAGTAGTTTAAACTTCACTAAACTTTTAAAATTATAATTAGTAATTGTAGTTCAAACAATTACTAGAAAGGTAGGTGAGTATATGGAACTTGAGAAAGTAACAAGAACAACTCTAACAATGAAAGAAACAGCAGAGTATTTGGGCGTATCCTATTGGTTGGTTACACAACTAGTAAAGAGAAAACAAATACCATGCTCACGAGTTGGAGGAAAAGTATTATTTAGAAAAGAAGCACTAGATAAATACTTGAATGAAAAAGAAAAAGCTTCAATTACAAATGAATAAAAAAATTACAAAAGATAAAAATCTTAGATATTAAAAAATAAAAATGTGTGGGAGAGAAAAAATCTAAGATTTTATAAACAAAAGATGGATAAGATTAGATAAAGGAAGAAGGAAAAAATATGCAGTACTACAAATTATATAAAATATTATTAGAAAATAAAGATTACGAAAATGTTAACTTATTAGCGAAAATAGCATATGGAATATATGTGGATAGCCTAGAAAATGGATATGATGTAAAGGTGGATAGTGAAGGGAAAAAGTATATAAATGATGCCAGAAAAAGATTAAATATTGAATTAGACTTATCTCCTGCAACTATAACTAAAATACATAAAGAGTTAGTAGAAGCGGATTTAATTGAGGAAAAATGGCAAGGAATGAATCAACCATATATGACATATATAAAGAATTACGAAACCATCGAATTGGAAACAACTAAAAAAGATACAGATGAAGAAAAAGAAATGGAAGAATTATTAAATCTTAAACATTTAGAATTTTCAGATTTTAGCATTCAAGATTCTAAAGAAATGATAATTGAATGTATGGGCGAATTTCCATATATTAATGTTTCAAGAATTTTAAAAAATGTAAATTTAGATTCATATTCTGAAAGAGATGTTAAAATGATAAAATTGGCGATAGCATATATGGATAATTATTATTCAAATGAAGAAGAGGATTATGACTATATAATAGAAAACATTGACGAAGAAATTTTAGATGAAGCATTAAGTAAAACTAGAAAATTAAAATCTATTGACACTAAAGCTTGTATATTGGCTCATAATATATTCGAGATAGCATTAGAAAAATATAAGAATTATAATAATTAAAAATCAGCAAAGAAGAATGCCTGACAAATGTCGGGCATTTTTGCTTTATGTCATCCTTCTTGAAAGCTCTGCTTTAAAGCTGTGTAGGGCTGTCTGTCGGACAGCTATTCTTGCTCTACGAGGTATATTGAATGAAAAGACGAAGAATGTCGAAAAAAGGTTGCAAATAAAATTCGACAAAATGTGGAAAATATAGGTAAAATTGTTGAGAAAAAAAAATTTTTGTGATATAAGTAACATAGAGAAAATGTATAAAATATTGGAGAATAAAATGAAAGAATATAATTTGGAACCAAAATACGAAAGTTGTTTAGATGAAATTGATAAAATTAAGAAAAAAAATAAAAATTTAGAATGGGATGATATAAAAAGTCTAATATACATATATAAAGATTCATGGGAATATTTAGGTTTTCCAGAAGATTATGAGGAAAAATGGGATGAATTAGTTGATTATAGAAAAAATATAGAAGAAAGATCGGAAAAGTCAACAGGGTATTTATATGATACAAGTAATATAAGACAAGAAATTAAAGTTCCAACTAATAGCAATTCCGCATGGATGGTATTCAAAAATATGCTTATGGAAAAATTTCCAGGGGTGGAGACAATAATAAATTCAGAAAAAAGTGCACAGAGAATACTAGAAAGTTTAAAAAGAGAATCTCAAAATGAAGAGTCAGGTAAAGGATTAGTAATGGGATATGTGCAATCTGGAAAGACAACAAATATAGAGTCTGTAATAACTATGGGAGCGGATTATGGATATAATATTTTTGTTATGCTATCAGGAACAATAGAGAATTTAAGAAAACAGAATCTAAGTAGATTGCAAAGTGATATAGAGTTTTCACCAAATTCAAATATTCAGTGGAAATTTTTTGATAATATTAAAGGTGAAAAATTAGATGGATATTTGCAAAATGATAAAGCAAGGATAGTAACAGTCTGTTTAAAGAATTCTACAAGATTAAAAAATTTAAATAAATGGTTAATTGATTCAACTTCTTTGGCAACTAAAGCAAAAATGAATGTAGTAATTATAGATGATGAAGCAGATCAAGCAAGTTTAAATACTAAAAAAATGGAAAAAGATGAAATAGAGAGAACTAAAATTAATAAATTAATTTTGGAATTAGTAAATTGCAAAAAATTTCATTCTACTAATTATATTAGCTACACTGCTACTCCTTATGGTAATTTTTTAAATGAAAATAGTGAGGAGAGTTTATATCCTAAAGATTTTATTATTTCATTACCAAAGTCTAGCCAATATATTGGTGCAAGCGAAATATTTGGAAATGAAGATGATATAACCGAGCCGTTACCAATTATTGAGGAAATTAACGAAGATGATTATAGAAGAATGGAAAATATAAACAGTACAATGTTAGATTTTCCGGATTCACTAAAGGATGCAATTTGCTGGTTTATTTGTACCTTAGCTGTACAAAGGTTTAGAAAATCAGTAAAACCAGTTAGTATGTTAATCCATACAAACAACAAACAAAAAATCCATAAAGACACAGCTGATGCGGTTGAAAAATGGTTAAATAAAAATAAAAAATATTTGTTAGAAGATTGCAAAAGTGTATATGAAAAAGAAAAAAATGCAATGTCTAAAGAGCAATTTTTAGAAGTAATGAAGAATTATAATTTTGATGGATTACATCCAATTCAAGATTATCCAACTTTTGAACAAATTGAGAATGAAGTGAAAGATATTTTGAATGCTGAAATTTCACATATTACAATTACTGAAAAAGGAGATTTAAAATTTCATAATGGAATTCATATTGTAATAGATAATTCAAATAATAAAAAAGGAATCGATGAGAATGGTAATTTCATTAGATTAGCATATCCAGAAAAAGGAACAGTAAAGATTGCTAGTGGATTAATTGTAATTGGAGGAAATACCTTAGCTAGGGGGTTAACATTAGATGGTTTAACATCTTCATATTTTTCTAGAAGAGTGCCTCAGGCAGATAGTTTGATGCAAATGGGTAGATGGTTTGGATATAGAATAGGATATGAACTATTACCACGAATTTGGTTAACTAAAGAAGCTGAAGCAAAATTCAAAGAAGTTTCTTATATAGAAAATAGATTAAGAGAGGATTTGAAAAAATATGATTTAGGAACAAAACCTTCAGAATATGCACCAAAAATACAAAGTTCATATTTAACAAGATTTTTGTTAACTTCAAAAAATAAATCTCAAAATGCTTCGAGAGCTGGAGCTACATATGAAAAAGTTGATAATCAGACTGTTGTATTTGAGAGTAATCCAAAAGTACAAAGTGAAAACAAAGATAATGCAATTAAATTTATAAAAGGTTTATTTTTAAAAAATGATTATAATGTTGTAAAAGATAGTATTGTGTTTAACAAAGTAAATTATAAAGAAATAGAAGAATATCTATTTAAAAAAATGAAATTTTATAATCAAGACAGATTTTTTGGAAATATAAATGATTTTTATAAATGGATGGAAAATCAAAATAATGATGAAAACTTAAATAATTGGGATATTATTATTGAAAATGACGATTTAAGAAATAATAAAAATAGTATAATGATAACAGAAGATATTAGTATAAAAAAGGTAAATCGTTCTCAAAGAAAAAAACATTTAGAGAATACAATTGATATAGGTGTTTTAAGAAATCCTAAAGATAGAATTAATGCATGCTTATATGAAAAGGGATATGAGGGTGAACTAGAGGAAGTAGAAAGACCAAAACTATTCATTTATTTTATTGATAAAGATTCAAAAGTAGAAAGAGAAAGTAAAGATAAAGAAGGAAATCCAACTAGGGCACCATTAGATTTTGAAACTGACATAGTTGGTTTATACCTTTATATACCAAATACTAATAAAAATAATAAGGATAGAATTATTTGGACACAAAAAATGAAAGAGGTTTCAAATGAAATTTGATTATGAAATTTTAAGAAATGAATATATGGGGATATCAGGAAGTTCTTTATTAAGGGTAATACAAAATAATGATATGCCGATATTGGATTTATTAACAAGGGAAGCTATACAAAATTCTTTAGATGCACGACAGGATGATGCTAAAAGTGTAGATATAGAAATAAATGTATCAAAATTTAACAAACAAGCATTAGTAGATAGTATATACCCATTTGGAGATAAATTGTTGAATAAACATGCTAATGAAAATATGGATAATTTTATTAGTTTTAGCGATACAAATACGACTGGGTTAGTGGGACCTAAAAATATGGGTGAAGTAACTAATAATGATTATGGCAAATTTATAAATTTAGTTTTTAATATAGGTAAAGCTCAAACAATGGAAAATGCCGGAGGTTCTTGGGGATATGGTAAAACTGTATATTATAGAGTTGGAATAGGGTTAGTCATATTTTATTCAAGAATAAAAATTGACAATGGTTATGAATCAAGAATGGTAATTTCTTTAGTTGAGGATGAACATAATACTATAATTCCAAGTTATAATAATGAAAAAAGACCTAAAACAGGAATTATGTGGTTTGGAAGAAAAGACAACGAAATGAATCAATTGAATCCTTTAACTGATGAAAAGGAAATAAACGAAATATTAAGAATATTCAATTTGGAACCGTTTCAAAATGATAGTACGGGGACAAAAGTAATTATTCCTTTTATTGATGAAAAAAAACTATTAAATGATACAAATAAAGAAAATGATATTGTTTTGCCTTGGAATGATAGTGTTGAAAAATATTTAAAAGTAGCGATTCAAAGATGGTATGCTCCTAGACTAATGAATGTTGCATTTAAGGAAAATCCATATTTGAAAGTAAAAATAAATAATAAATTTTTTAATCCAGAAGAGGATTTTTTACCATTATTTAAAAAGGTACAACAACTTTACAATGCATGTGTCTTAAATACTAATAATGAAGAAATAAATGTTGAGAATATAAATTTATTAGATACATTTTCAAAAGGGAAAGAAGCAGGAAAAATTGCGTATATAAAAGCGAGTAAGGAAGAATTAAAAATGCTTGCACCTTATAATGAACCAAGTCCTAATATTCAAATAGCAAACATTAAATACAATGAAAAAGATGAATCATACCCTATAATTACTTTTTGCAGAAGACCAGGAATGGTATTGAAATATGATATAGAAGGAAGTTGGTCAAATAGTATTAAAGTAGAGGATGATAAATACATAATAGGATTATTTCTAGCAAATTCAAGTAATACATTAAAAAATAAAGATACTAATGATGAAGAAAAAACTTTTGAAAAATATTTGAGAGAATGTGAAAAAGCGGATCATGCTGATTGGATAGATTTATCAAACTATACTATTATAAAAAAGATACAAACTCAAATAAAGAATAAAATAAATAAGTGTTATGATGTTTTTGAACAAGAAGATAGTAGAAGTGTAGATACTAGATTAAGTAGAGTACTTACAAATAAATTATTACCACCCACAGGATTTGGCAAAAGACCGTCAATGCTTAATACAAATGGAGAAAGTAAAAATAATGAATTAAAACTAATCAAAAGAAAATTCAAAACAAATTTAAATTTAATTGATGGTTCAATAATTAGAAATAATATAAAAAAGACAATAAGTAAAGATTTTGATATTGAATTCAATTTAAATGATAAAAATGTAGAATATGAATTTGAGATCTTATCAGAAGATTCTAATATTACAGGTAATAAATGGGAAGAAGATTTTAATAATAAAGAATTTCCAATAGAGTTAATAAAAATTCAATTATTAACAAAAGGTGAAAGTACTAATATTCAATATTATCAAAATAAGAAAGTAAATAAATATATTGATAAAATTGAGGATGAAGATATTATATTAGAGAAGCGATTTACAGAAAAATCTAAAACGTGGATAGGATGGACAATTAAACTAAAAGATAATAGCGAAATAAAAAGAATAAGAGGAAGATTATGCTATAAGTATAATGATAGAAATTATAAAGGCATATTATCTAAAGTAAAAGAGGAGATTTATAATGAGTAACTTATTAGAAAGTTTTCCTACATTAAATGAAAATTTAATTGAAAAAAGTGGATATAAAGTAAATAATATAAAAATTAATTATTGTAAAAATGATAGTAATAGAAATTTAGAGTTAACACCAATAAATGATAAACAATATTATTTAGATGATGAGTTTGGTGCGTGGACAGCATTAGAGGACAATCTAAATATAAATATGGAATGTACTATAATGGATAAAAATGTTTTATTTGATGAAGATTATGGAATTTCTAGTAAAAAATCTGTATTAGGGATTGCAGTAAATTATTACTGTAAGAAAACTAATAAGAATATAAGTAAAAAAATTATAGAAATAAAATATGATGAAGATGAACCAAAATTAAATTTTAATATTAATTTGGAATTTAATAAAGGAGAATTAGCTGATAAAATAGGAATAAAAATATTGCTATACTTAGACAAATCATACAATTATGATATGTTTGCTAACAACAGTGGAACTATACTTGGTATATACAATGAGTTAGAAATATATTTAGAAGGAAAAGGATCATTGTTTCCAATTAAAATTGCTAATGAGAATAATAAACCTTTATGGTTTGCCGAGTTTAATTATATTGATCCACATGAAGAGTTATTTGAAGAAGAAAATTTATGCTTATATTTAAATAAAGCTAACAACGATTATAAATTCTTAAACGCAGAAGGAACAGCAATTTCACCATTAATGAAAGAAATTATTTCAGAATTTATAGCTTTATTTATTGAGGATATCTTAAATAAAGATAATATAGAAAATATATGTTCAAGTGAGTATGAAGAAGAACAAGCGATAGGAAATGTAGCTAAATATTGGATAAAAATCTTTGATATCAAAACGACAACATTTAATGATATGTTATGTTCGGTAAAAAAAGCTGTTGATAATTTAATAAATTAAGGAGAAAAAATGGATTGGTTAAAATTGAATAAAGCAAAAGCAAAAGTTTGCTTTGATGAAATGAACGATAATAATAATTTTAATTCTAATTGTGATAAAAGCTATATTGAATTGAGAAGGGATATATTAAATGAATTTGATGCTACATTAAAAGAAATAAATATAGGGATAGATGATGTTAAAGCTAAAGCTTATGAAGTAGATTATATTTTTGGAATAAAATTATATGAATTGTTAACTTTTAAATACTCAATGAATGAGAATGAAGCAGGTAACGATGATATTTGGAGATATATTCAATTAAAGGTTTGCCCTGAAATTATTAAATATAGATACGGAATAAATGAAGATCGTTATTATAAAAAAGCGAGAAGAATGTGGCTAGAGAATTTATGGTGGTATGTTTATTTAGCTTGGAAAGATAATAGAGAAACAACGAAGACTATTTTAAAAGATAATACTACGGATACAATATTAAATATAATAGATAGAACAGGAATGTATGGTTACAGAAAAGAATTATTTAATGAAATATTATATAAAAAATATTTATACAATATTACCGATAGAGATCAATTTAGAAAAATTATGATTTTAAATACTATGAAAGTTCAAGTTATAGATCCATATTTAGTAAATGGAGGAATCGAAAAATATGTAGATGATTTATTTAAAGAAAGTGGAGTTGATATAGATGAATTTAGAAGATCTTAAACTGAAGTTAAAATTTTTAGAAGATGGAGACAGAGTTTATAAATTAGAGACTAAAGTAAATGATTTTTATGTAGTCAAAGACAATGGCTGGTATGGAATTGGAATAGATATTGGGCTAGAAAAGACAGAATTCTATGAAAAATTTGAAAATGTTAAATTAGTGACAAAGATAAAGTATTTTTCAAATAGCAATCATAAAATGTTAGAATTAATTACAAATCAAACAGAGCTAATGGAACAATTTTCCTTAGTTTGCTTTGATTTTATTAATAAATTTGATAATGAACAAATTAATGAAAATATTATAAAAAAAGCAAATGATTGGTGGAATGAATGGAATAAGCTTCTAGGTAATGTTATGAAGAGTGAAAAAGATTATGACTTTTTAGGTGAACTTTTAGTTCTAAACCACGTAATTAAATGTAATCCAGATGCGAAGTATTCTAATTTAGCGAGCCATGATATTGAAACTTTAGAATATAGTATTGAAGTAAAAACTACAACAGAAAAATATAATTCACAAATTCATGTAAACAGTCAATATCAATTGGAAAATAATACAGAAAAGCCTTTAAAATTGGTGTTAGTCAGATTAGAAAAATCTCAAATAGGTTATTCAATAAATGACATTATTGATAGTTTAAAAAATAAAAATTATGATACAGAAAGTATTGAAAAAATTCATAATATTGGTTCTTCAAGTTTAAATGAAAAATATAGAATTTTAGAGGCAAGATTATATAATATTGATTCTAGTTTTCCAAGGATAACATTAAAATCTTTAAAAAATGAAGAACTACCAAAAGGAATTATAAAAATAGAATATATTGTAGATTTAGATGATATTGAATATGAAAGTATTAATTTGGAACTTTAAAGGAGAAAAATATAAATGATTAGATTAGCAACTGTTTTCAGTGGTATTGGTGCTATTGAACAAGCTTTAAAACAAATGGGAATAGAATATGAAATTGTTTTTGCTTGTGATAACGGTGAGAGATACTTAGATATAGATGAAGAAGAAGTAAGAAAAAAAATAGAAGGTCTATCAGATGATGAAAAAGAGAAGAAAATAAGGGAAATTTATGATGAGACAGGAAAAGAAAATAATGTTAAAAAATCATATTTTGCAAATTATAATATAACAGATGATAGATGGTATGAAGATATACGATTTTTAGATGGGAATAAATTTAAAGGAAAAGTTGATTTATTAGTAGGAGGAAGCCCTTGTCAAAGTTTTTCAACATTTGGTAAAAGAATGGGATTAGAAGATACAAGAGGAACATTATTTTATGATTATGCAAGATTGATAAAAGAAACTCAACCAAAAGTATTTATCTTTGAAAATGTTACAGGCTTATTAAATCATGATGGGGGAAAAACATGGGAAACTATTAAGCAAGTATTTGAAAGTTTGAATTATAATATTAATTTTCAAGTTATGAATGCCGAATATTATGGATTACCTCAAATGAGAAAAAGGGTATTTGTTGTTGGAATAAATAATAACATAGATTGTAAAGAAGGATTTAAATTTCCAAAACAAGTAGAATTGAAATATAAGGCATCTGATTTTTTAGATGATGAGGTAGATGATAAATATTATTTAGGTAAAAAAGGATTTACATATGTAACAACACCAAAAAGGAATGAAGGAAGGGCCAGAGTTAACAGAGATGTAATAGGTTGTCAAACAGCAAATCAACAGTTTAATTGGATTGGAGATTTTAGAGTAGAGAAACCCAAAGAGAGCTTTTACAAAGATAAAAGGATTTTTGTTGGAAAATATGATGGACAAGATGCAGTTGCTAGAAAAATGACACCAAATGAATGTTTAAGATTAATGGGGTTTAAAGATTTTAAAGTAGTTGTGCCAGATACTGTAGCATATAGACAATCGGGAAATTCGATTGCAGTTCCAGTATTAAAAGAAATTACAAAATCAATTATGAATTCCGTAGATTTAGAGGATAAAAAAGGTGAATGTTAATGAGTGATAATAGTAATGTATGGTATTTAGATAGAGGAAAGAATTTCTTTACAGAAGAAGGAAAGGATTTATTTAATACAATAATTAGTGTTTGTAACACATATTCTTATATAAGTAAAATGTCATCAGGGGAATTAATAGAAAAATTTCCAGAAAAATTGAAAACATCAGGTAATCCAAATGCATTATTAACTACCGCAAGAAATATAGGAATAATTAACAAAGATAATAAATTAGGAAAAAATATAGAGTATTATTTAAATGATAAATTAACATATAAAGAATTAATTTTTGAAAATTTAACAAAAGTAAATTACGATAAAGAAAGTAATTATGCAGTTAAACCTTTTATAATTATTTGTAAAGCTTTATATAGATTATATACATTAAATAAAGCAGAAGCATTTATTACAAAAGCAGATTGTATTAAATATTTATACAATATTACTGATTATTTTGAAATTACCGATGAATATTGTAATAATATTATAATAAATCGTAGTTATGAAAAGGAATCAGCGGCAGTATTAGATATATGGTTTAATGCTTTACAAAACTTTGAAATATTTACATATAGTAATAACTCATCAATATTAAAATTAAATGAAGATGAACTAGAATTTTATAAATTTATAGACAAAAGAGGAGGAATGATTCCTTGCTATTTAAATGGTAAAAGCAAATATGGAACATTATATGATGATTTAGGAAGTTGTGATTTAGGAATAAACTATATAATTCCCCAAGTTAGGATTAACACATATACTGCTGTAAATATGGAAGAAATTAAAAATTTATATGAATATTTATTTGGAATATGTCCATATGGAAATAATAGTTTAGTTGGTAATGAATACTATGCAATATATAGACCATTTAGGTCTATAAAAAATATTGCTATTAGAAAAATAGAAAGTGAAAACAGTTATATAGGTAATTTACTGTTTGAATATAATAATTATATATGTAATAAAAGTTAAGAGGTATATATGGATTTAGATAAAATAAGTAATGAAGTATTATTAAAAATGTATGGAGATATAATAAAAGAATTAAAAGAAAGAAAAATAATAAGAAGTAAAAATATAGTCGGAGATTTAGGAGAGTATTTTGCAAAAGTTTATTATAATTCTACAAAAGGGTTACCAACATTATTATTAACTGATAAGTCAACTGCTAATATTGATGCTGTTAGCAATAAGGGAGAGAGATATAGCATAAAAACAGTTACAAGTAAAACAACTGGTAGTTTTTGGGGAGTAAGTAAGGAAAATAATAAAAAAATATTTGAATATTTAATAATTGTATGTTTAACTGATGAATACGGATTGGATAGAATAATAGAAATAGATTGGGATAATTTTTATAAACATATTGTTTTTAATAAAAGAATGAATAATGCATGTCATATCACGATTACAAAGTCATTAATAGATGATTCAAAAATAATATTTGATAGAAATAAAATATAAATATACATCTTAATAAAATTTTTAATATTTATAAAAAATGACTGTTTTCGACAAATTTTGCAAAAAATAATGATATGATAAAAGCAAATAGGGGGAGAATATATATGAAGAAAGAGATACAGTTTGATTATTTCGAAGTTCATGCTTTTGAAATGGATAAAAATAATAATGTAGCAATGGATATAAAAATGGATATTACGCCAATACTTGAAAATTTATTACATATGGAAACTGTAGATAGAACACAAAATTATAAAAGTGATAAAATAAGATTCCAAGTTGTTCACAAAAAGGATAATAGTATTTGGGAAATTCAATTGTTGAGATTAAGGGAAGTATTATTACCAGGAATAGCTGATGATGAAGGAAATTATGAAATAATTACACTAGAGGATGGTCAATATATTGGAGAATCAACATCTATGATATATGATTCTGAAAATTGTGTGATTTGTATGCAGAGAAATAATAAAGCTATATTACCCTCAATATTAGAATATTTATTAAGATCAATATATGATGGAGGAAATGAGTTAATAACACTTAGACCTATAATAAGACCGACAAATCTAATGCAATTAAATAATAATACTTTATTTAGGAAAATTAGTATAGGTATAGCTACAGATGAAATCGTACTTAATGAAAAACATGAAACACCAATAGGAAAGATTCTTAACAATATGCAGGAATATGATTGTGGGTATATTACATTAGAATTAGGCTTTAATGGTAGATTAAAGAAAAATACTACTATGGCATCTGGGTTATCATTTAATACAATACAGGAGTTACTGGAAGATAACAAAGTTAATAAACTAAAGGTAGATTATAAAACAACAGAGGATTCATTTGTAGAGCATGTGGATCTAATTGAAAATAAAACACACGATATAATTTCTTTTGAATATGAAAGGAATTATGACATAACACATGAAGTTATATTTAAAAAAATATATGAAAGATACTTAATAAGAAAATCAAATAATAATATTTATAGATAAGGAGATTTTTTATGAAAGATGATATACATATTATTTTAGAAAAGTATATTACAGTAATTATTTCTTCGGTTATAACTATAGTAAGTGGAATTGTATTTTTAAAGTTAAATATGACAGATTTTAAAATGGAAAAAGTAGACTTGATATTTAGTTCTGTGATTAGTGTTATTACAACTATTATTGGTTTTCTATTGACTGGTTTAACAATAATTATGAGTTTAATGCAAACAAGAATAATGAGAATAATTAGAAAAAACTCTGGAGAAAAATTATTGAGTAAATACATAATTTCTCCCATAATTTGGGGTATTATTTCAATTATTTATATATTGATAGTTGGATTTAATTTAAACAGCGAAAACAATGTAAAAAGATTAAATATATTAGTTTTGATATTTGAAATTTCAATGTTTATAGTAGGTACAATTAGAATTAGCTATTTTATGAAAGAAATGTTTTTAAAAATATCTGAAGAATATAAAATAAAAGATGAAAAAAATATGACAAGAAAAGCTAAAGAAAATAGTGTTAAATTTGTAAATAAGTAAATTAAGCCCTCTTTTGAGGGCTTAATTTCTACACAATCTTCGTAATTTCACTTCTTACAAACTCTTCCACCATGCTATCAATCATCTGATTATACTTAGCCATAACAATAAATTCATGTGTTTTAGGTTCTGGGTAAGTATCTTTTAAATACAATCTAACAATATCAGCAAACTCATATAAATACCTTTCTTCTTCTAAAAGGTAATCCATTAAAGTGCCATCAATAGTAAGTGTACTATATTTCATAGGTTTAACTTCTTTTAAATATTTTTTAAGAAGTATACCGTATCTTCTTAAACTCATTTTCCTTGTCCTCCAAGACTCATTATCACCAAATTCAAACAGTCACCAAAACCTGCTCGATAATATTTTTCGTTATAATAACTACAAAAATCTATAAAATCATCATATATTTTTGCAAGTACAATTCTTGTATATTCTCTATTTTTATAAGGCAAGCTCTTAACTAGTTTTTCCTCAAACTCGTCAAATCTTAAAGGATGTTTTTTATCTTCCTTTGTTAAAGTAGATAATTCCTCATCTCTAAATATAATCCATTGCTTTAATAAATCATTCATTTCTTTTTTTGATAATTTAAATTCCATATTTTTACCTCCATAATTTTCTAAATATTTCCAATAATTCTTGGGGAAATTTTGGGGAAATAAAATCCCCTAATTTTATAAAAACACCAAAAAGTTCAAAAAACGAAAATCTCTGAAAGTATATTAATACCAACGAAAACTTAACTTTTCTTAAAAACTCAAAAACAGAGTTATGTAAACTCATAACCCGAAGGTCGTATACATCCACCTCCTTTTATGATATAATACCCTTATATAAAGGAGGACCAACATGCAAACAACATACAAAGAACACACCCTATACTCACTATGCGTATGCGATGAAAACAAGCTAATCTGCTATGGAAGAATCATAGGAGACAAAACAATATTCCTATACATACAAGACATAATGGTAAGTCCAGCATATCAAGGCAAAAAAATAGGAACAGGCATAATGAACAAACTAATAGAAAAATAAATGAATACAAAAAATTAAATCCAGAAATAAGAACATACTTAGGAGCATCAAAAGGAAAAGAAAGCTTCTATGAAAAATTTGGCTTTATCTCAAGACCAAATGAAGACTTAGGAGCAGGTATGATTTTGTATGATGCATAAAATCAACACAAAAAAATTAAAAAATTAAGGAAAGGTACAAAAAAATGAAAGCCCTAGTAATTTCCGACATCCACGGAGACGTGGAACACTTAGAACAAGCACTAAAACAATATAACAAAGAATCCGCAAGCCGCCTTCTAATCCTAGGTGACTTCTGCCGGTTATTTCAGCACAATAAGCGACGACGAAGTCGCAAACCTATTAAACAAATACTCAAAAGAAATCTCAGCAGTAAGAGGAAACTGCGATAATGACCGAATAGAAGAACTATTACAATTTGCACTTCTAGACATAAGACACATCAACCTAAACGGAAAAGTAATAACCCTAACACACGGCCACTTATACGATAAATACCACCTACCAGACTACTGTGGAGACATATTCTTAAGCGGTCACACACATTATGGAATGATAACAAAACAAAATGGTAAGATTTTCGCAAACCCAGGCTCAATTTCAAGACCACGAAATGGTTCAGAACGAACATACTTACTAATAGATGAAAACAAAATATACTTAAAAAGCTTAGAAGGCGAAATACTGCTAGAAGAAAGCTATACATGCGAATAACACATCACAAAAACCAAAAAACTTGCGAATATTTACAAAGAAATACAAAAAATATATACAAATGCCACTATTTATGATAAAATAGTGGCATAAAAAATGAAAGGAGATTTTGTACATGGGGGATTATAGTGCAAAATTAACCGCAGAACCTTTTTTATATAACGAAACAAAAACATTAGCCACATACTTATTAAAGGGAGAAAGTGAAGAAACACTAAAGAGGAGAAATATTGAGGAAAACCTAATAAAATATAAATCAGCAAAAAGCATTGCAAGGGTAAATTCGCCAATGTTTAGAAGACTAAATGTAATGGATAAAAATATGATGGAGGAATTTGTAAATTCTAGCATAGATAATAGCAAATATATTCTATTATATACAATTATGAAAACAGATAGACTAGTAAGAGAATTTGTATTAGACGTTTACAAATACAAATTAATAATGAGAAAAGAATACATAGAGAAGTTTGACATTGATAATTGGTATGAAGAAAAATGTTCTTTAAGTACAACATTAAAAGAAAAAAGTGAACAAACATCAGCAAAACTAAAGCAAGTAATTATGAAAATAATGCAAGATTCTGGGTTAGTAATAAAGGAAAAAAATAGATTTAAAATTATAAGACCTTTATTAAAAGAAACATACATAAATATGCTAGATAGAAAAGGAGACTTAGAATATGCCAAAGCAATAGGAGGACTTATATGAGAAGTTTAAACGATAGATTACAAGAGCTAACACAAAAACTTACAAGTGGAGAACTATATGACAGCAAAAAATTAGCCAATGAAATTAACTTTCACATATTTGACTACGATCCAGAAGATGAGTATATTATTAGAGATTACCTATATAAATATCTTGCCAAGAAGGACAACCTAAAAATTAAAATTATTGATGTTTATGATTTAATAATTGAAATCTTAAATGAGGAAGAATACCTTAGCAAATGTTTTGAATATGAAAAAAAGCACAATACTAAGCAACTCAATGTTTTAATTTCAAGAATTATAGGCATAGGAACTAATAATGATTTACTAATAAAAAAGATAAAAAACAAAGTTGAACCAAATGATATAGTTATAATAACAGGCATAGGTAAAAGCTATGAAATAGTAAGAGGACATACTATCTTAAATAATTTACAAAATGTTATTAGAGATAATCCGCTAATACTGTTCTACCCAGGAACCTACAGCGGTCAATATTTCAAACTATTTAATATATTTGAAAACGATAACTATTACAGGGCATTTCAATTAATAAGTAGAAAATAAAGGAGTGAAGATTATGGAAAAAATAGGTAAACTATTTAGAAAAAATATCGAAAGAAATATTCCAGGAGTTATTATGATGGATGGAGATAACATCAGTCAGGAACTTGAGGAATATGTAGTAACAGAAGAATTATTAAAACATTTTTACAGCTTCTTTAAAGCATACAAATCAGGAATTGATTCTAGAACAGAAAAGATAGGTGTGTGGATTTCAGGTTTCTATGGAAGTGGTAAATCACATTTCTTAAAAATAATATCATATTTATTGGAAAACAAAAATGTTAATGGAAAGCCAGCAGTAGATTATTTTGATAATAAAATAAGTGACAAAAAGCTATTAGACGATATAAAACTAGCAGGTCAAGTACCAACAGATGTAATTTTATTTAATATAGATTCTAAAAATGAAAACATAAATGGCTCTAAAGACAAGATTTTAGACGTTTTTGAGAAAGTATTTAATGAAAAATTAGGTTTATCTACAACACCATTCGTTGCTGAAATTGAAAGAATACTTATTGAAGAAGGAAAGTATGAAGAATTTAAAGATGAATTTAAGATAATTTGCGGAAAAAATTGGGAAGATAAGAGAAATGCAATCCAAATGGTTGAAGATGAGTTTGCAGAGACTTATTCAAAAGTATTAAATAAATCTATTGAAGAAGGAAGAAATATTATTTCAAGAACAGAAGCAAATTATACATTATCTATAGAAAAATTCTCACAAAGAGTAAGGGAATACATAGAGTCAAAAGGAAATAATCATCATGTTTTATTTTTAGTAGATGAAATTGGGCAATATATTAGTAGTGATAGCACAATGATGTTAAACCTTCAAACAATAGTTGAAGATTTAGCAATAGAATGTGGAGGAAAAGCTTGGGTAATTGTTACAAGCCAAAGAGCGATTGATTCTTATACAAATGTAATAGGATACGACTTTTCTAAAATTCAGGGAAGATTTAATACAAAACTATCTTTATCAAGCTCTGATGTTGATGAAGTAATTAAGAAAAGAGTGTTGGAGAAAACTCAAGAAGCAGAAGATACTTTAAAAATGATGTATGAAAAAGAAGAATCTTCAATTAGAAATTTAGTAACCTTTAAAAATGCTGCATACCAACAAGTATATGATGATGCAGAAGATTTTGCAAACACATATCCATTTATTCCATATCAATTTAAACTATTGCAAGATGTTTTCACTGCAATTAGAAAAAGTGCATTTGCAGGCATGCATATGTCAAATGGAGAAAGAAACCTAATAAATGCTTTTCAAGAGTCTGCAAAAGCTAATAAAGATAAAGAAATTGGTGCATTAATTCCTTTTAATTGTTTTTATGATACTATTGAAACCATGATGGAACCACAAATAACAAGAGTAATTAATCATGCAAATGATTTAAAAAATCGTGATATATTAAAACAAGTAGATGTTGATATTTTAAAAATTTTATTCTTATTGAAAAACATAAAAGAAGTACCAACAAATATTGATAATATCTCAACACTATATGTTTCAAATATTAAAGACGATAAAATTGCCATTAAAAATGAGGTAACAGAAGCTTTAAGAAGACTAGAAGCTCAAACTTTAATTCAAAGAAACAATGATGAGTATAAATTCTTAACAGATGAAGAACAAGAAATTGATAGAGAAATTAAACAAATAGCAATAGACCAAAGCGAAATAACAAATTATTTAAAGAGAATAATATTTGACTATATATATACAGACAGCAAATTTACATATAAAAATAGAAACTTTGCATTATCAAAATATATAGATAATATCAAATATTCACAAGAGTATGAAATAGGAATTAAAGTTGTAACAACATCTCCAGATAGAGATGACACAGAAATTATTATGCAATCTTCAAGAGAATACAATTACATATTTATCAAATTGGAAATTTCAACATTAATATATGATGAAATTATAAACTACTTAAGAGTTGAGCAATATAGGAGAGATAAGAGTGGAATTTCTAAAACACAGCAAGTTGAAGAAATTATAAGAGCAAAACAAAGAGAAACTGAACGTGCTGAAATGAGAGTAAAAGAAAACATCAAGGAGAACTTAAATAACGCAGAAATTTTTATTGCAGGGGATATACAAAATATAAATTCAAAGGAAGCAAAAGAAAGAATAAATGAGGCTTTAGAAATTTTAGTTAATAATAACTATAAAAAATTTGCATACATTAAGCACAATTACACTGTACAAGATATTAAAGAATTATTCTATACAAATATAAACGAAGTTGAGAAATCAGGAGAGTTTGAGAATCAAAAGGCTTATGAGGCAATAAAGGAATTTTGTGAAGAAAAAAATGCTTGCAGAATTCCAATGACAATTAGAACATTATTACAAACATTTAGCACAACTCCTTATGGATTTTTGGATGACGACATATTATACTTATTAACAAGACTACTAAAAAATGAAGTAGTATCATTAATATATGCAAATGAAATTCAAAGTATAACATCAGAAGATACATTAAATAAAATTCTAAAGAAGGAATTTTATGATAAAACACTTATAAGAATAAGACAAAGAATATCAACAGAACTAATCAATAACTTAAAATCAGTTGCTAGAAATGCATTCGATGTTTTTGATATAAGAGATGATGAAGACGGAATGATAGAAGATTTCAAAGAAAAATGCCTAATCAAAACGTCAAACGAATTAAAAAAAGTTCAAGTTAATTATGAATATGCTACAAAAGAGTATCAATATCCAGGTGAGAAAATAGTAGAAGAGGCTCTAGCAATATTTGACAGCTTATTAATAATAAAAGATGTAGCAGAATTCTTTGAAGCTGTAACTGAGAAAAAAGATAAGATAAGTGAAATATCAACAAAGATTGAGTCAATACTAAATTTCTTTAATGGAATACAAAAAGAAAAATTTGACGAGGCAAGAAAAATAATATTAATATATGATAATAACAAAGACTTTGCTGATAATACAGAAGAATTGAAAAATGTTGCAGATCAAATAACAGGAATTCTAAAAAATCCAGAGCCTTATGATGAAATTCACAAATTACCTTTATTAAGGCATGAATTAATAGAAATACTAAATAAAATGTACGACTTGAAATCAAAACCAATAATAGAGATGATTCAAAATACAATTATATATATTGAAAATGAATTGAAAAGTGCTGGTGTAAATAATGATTTTGGAACAAGTTATATAGCAACTTGCAAAGAGGTAATTAATAAATTAGAACATTCAAATGAATTAAAAGATATTTTTGCCCAACAAACAAGAATTGACCAATTAAAAGATGATTTTATAAACAAGTTAGAGTGTGAGAAAAACAAAGCAAATACTTCATGTGAAGATGTGGAAGAAACAGTAGAAGAAAAGCATGTTCCAAGAAGAGTAATAAAAGCAGATATGCTTTTGACACATTCTTATGAAATAAATTCAAAAGAAGATATAGACAAGTTTATAGAAGAATTAAAAGAAAAATTAATAAAAGCATTTAATGAAAATAAAAACTTAACCATTAGATAAGGAGAAAAAAGTGGATAAATCCATATTAAAAAAATTTGCAATAGAATCAAGGCAAGACTTGATGCAAAAAATAAGAAATAAAATAAAATTATTCTATGTAGATGAGAATTTTACCCAAAAACAAAATGGCGATATATATGTTTTATCTAACGAAAAAAATATAATTAGCCTTTCTAAAGAAGAATATGATAAGAGAGAATTGCTACTTAAAAGAATTGAAGAATTAGGAATAGAACAGGTTGTTGAGGAAGCGGCATATACATGGTTTAATAGAATTGTTGCAATTAGATATATGGAAATTAATGATTATTTGCCACTAACCAAAGAAAATCAAAGCTTAGGTATAAGGGTGTTATCATCAAAAGATAATACCCCAGATCCTGAAATAATAAAATTTACGAATCTAATGAACCCATATTTAGATATAGATTTTCAAAAAGAAAAATTTACTGAACTAAAGGATGACAATGAAAGATTCAAATATGTTTTATTATTAGTTTGCAAAAAGCTTGGAAGAGTTATCCCACAAGTGTTTGATGGCATTCCAGATTATATAGATATTTTAATTCCAGATAATTTACTAAATGACACAGGTTTTGTAAATAAAATTGTTAAAGAAATTCCTGAAAGCAATTTTAGCCAAGTAGAGATAATTGGCTGGTTATACCAATATTATATTACAGAAAAAAAGGAAAATGTTTTTAATAATTTAAAGAAAAACATTAAGGTTAAAAAAAATGATATTCCAGCAGCAACTCAGCTATTTACTCCAGACTGGATAGTTAAATACATGGTTGAAAATTCACTTGGAAGATATACACATATAAGCAGCGAGCTAGATTTTTACATAAAAGATTTTAATATTAGTATTAATGAGAGCAAAAATATAGAGCAAGTTAAATTCATAGACCCATGCTGTGGCAGTGGGCATATACTAGTTTATGCTTTTGAAATTATTGTAAAAGAATACATCAAATTGGGATATTCAAAAGAACAGGCCGTAGAGAATACAATAACTAAAAATTTATACGGAATAGATATAGATTTAAGGGCGGTTCAATTATCAATATTATCAATTTGCTTAAAAGCAGCTCAAATAGATAAAAAAATATTTAGCAAAGAATGTATTAAAAACATAAATATAATAAATATTAAAAATTCGAATAATTTAAGCAGAGATATTATTATCTGCAACGTAAAAAATGAAGAAAATAGGGAAACTATGGACTACCTTTTAGCAGATTTTAAAAATGCTGATGAATATGGTTCACTACTTAAAGTGGAAAAAAGAGACTATAACAAACTTGAGGAAGAATTAAAAACTACAAATTTCTTGAACTTACCAGAAGTTCAAGAACTAACAAAACAAGCCCAAATATTATCACAAAAATATAATGTAGTTTGTACAAATCCACCATACATGGGAAGAAAAAGCATTAACGAAAAATTAAGTAATTATCTGCAAATAAACTATTCAAAAACAAAATCTGAAATGTATTCTGCTTTTATTGAAAGATGCAATGAAATGACAGAAGACAATGGTTACCAAGCAATGATTACAATTCATACTTGGATGTTTATTACAAGTTTCGAAAATGTTAGAAAAATGTTACTAGAAAAAGGTACATTTATAAATATGTTACATACAGGGCCAGCTACTTTTACAGATTTAGCATCATTTAATGTTTTGGCAACTGCTTTTTGCTTAAAAAAAGCAAAAATTCAAGATTATGAATCTACTTTTGTAAGATTAACAGGGTACTATAATTCACAAGAAAAAATAGATAATTTAAAAACAAAAGAAAATTATTATTATATAAATCAAAATAGATTTAAAGAAATACCTGGCATGCCATTTATTTATTGGATTTCTAATAATTTGAGAAATGCATTTAAAGAAAATCCAACATTAGGAGAGTTTTACCCTCCAAAACAAGGACTAGCAACGGCTGATAATGAAAGATTTGTTAGAAATTGGTTTGAGGTAAACATTAGCAATATTTGTTTTGCTGCAAAAACAAATGAAGAGGCAAGAAAAAGCCGCAAAAAATGGTTCCCATATAACAAGGGTGGAGACTACAGAAAATGGTATGGAAACAACGAATATGTTGTAAATTGGGAAAATGATGGATATGAAATAAAAAACTTTATGGATGACAAAGAAAAAGTAAGATCAAGACCACAAAATTTACCATATTATTTTAAAAAAGGAATTACTTGGTCTCTATTTGGGTTTGAAAATTTTGGTGTTAGATATAAAGATAATGGGTTTATTTTTGATGTTTCAGGCTCTTCAATGTTTCCTGATGAGAATGATATTAAATATATTATAGGGTACTTATGTAGCAATATAGCTTTTAAATTTTTATCATTACTTGCTCCAACTGTTAATTTTCAAGTAGGAAATATTTCAAGTTTACCATTTAAGAATATTGAAAATCACGAAGAAATAAATAAATTAGTTGATGAAAATATTAATATATGCAAAGAAGACTGGGATAGCAATGAAACAAGTTGGGATTTTAAAAAACCAAAAATATTTGATTTTAATGAGAAAAATTTAAGTGAAAGAATGGAAAAATATAAAGAATATTATTCAAATGAATTAAGAGAAAAATTAAGACAAAATGAAGAAAAAATTAATTATATTTTTTCAAATATTTATGGAATAAATAATGACATAGATTGCAAAGTTAATGATAGAGATTTGAGCCTAAAGGAATTTAACGAAAGAAGCGTAATAATTAAACTAATTTCCTATGCAGTAGGCTGTATGTTTGGCAGATACTCACTTGATGAAGAAGGGTTAGTGTATGCAGGAGATAAATTTGAAGAAGGCAGATATAAGAGATTTAAAGCTGATAAAGATAACATAATTCCAATAACAGATGCAGCATATTTTGCAGATGATATAGTTTCTAATTTTAAACGTTTTTTAGAAAAGGCATTTGGCAACGAAAAGTTAATAGAAAACATGAATTATATTGCAGATATACTAGGCAAAAAAGGAACTGAAACAAGTGAAGATACACTAATGAGATATTTCGTAAATGACTTTTACCAAGACCATATAAAAATGTATCAAAAAAGACCTATTTATTGGTTATTTGATAGCGGTAAGAAAAATGGCTTTAAAGCATTAATCTATGTTCATAGATATAATGAAAATTTAATTCCAAAGCTTAGACTTGATTATTTACACAAAACTCAAGCAACCTATGAAGGAATACTCGCAGAAATAAAATACAAGCTTACAGCAGAGCTATCTATGGTAGATAAAAAAGAACTTCAAAAAAGAAAAGAAGATTTTAGTGCAAAGCTAAACGAGATAAAAGAATATGATGAAAACATTGCACACATTGCTAATCAAAGAATTAAGATTAATTTAGATGATGGAATATTAAGAAATTATACAAAATTTGCAGATGTTTTAGCAAAAATAAAATAGGAGGATAAATAATGGTTGAAAAAGAAAATGATGTTGAACAATTACTTATAGATACTCTAAATGGTGCATTTATGAAGAATAATGAAAGAAAAAGAACAAGAAAAATTGTCTTTTGGTATGATGCAAAAGAGGAATATATAGAATTGATAAAACAATTAAAAGTTGATAATACAGAAATAATTATATATGAAAATAACAGCTTTTGGATTAGATACCATATAGAAAAGGAAGAACCTAATAAAAACATAGTAATATATTTTCCTTGTGATAGATTAAAAGGACTAGATAACGAATTACTTGATTTAGAAAGTGCCAATAGTGATTTAGTATTCAACCCTGATACAACAACAATGAATTTAAAAGCCTTGAACTTAACTGAAGATTGTAGAAATGTTATCAAAAAATATTCAAGATTTTTTAATGATAAAAAACGTAAAAAAGAATTCAATGATTTTGATTCTGTCGAGAAAAATGCAGAAAATATTGACTATATAGTTACATCAATTCTGCTAAATATTAAATCTACAAATGTTGATGACATAATAAAAAATATCATTAAAATATATTTTGATGATTCAAAAAAACTTGAAAAATTCTTGAAATATGGAAATGAAGAGTTTATTTTAGGACTATTTAATAATACATTTGGAAGCTCTATGAAAACAAGCGAAGAACTATTGGAAACATTTAAAGCATTAGTGTTTACATATTTTGCATCAAATATAAAAAACACAAATAAAATAAGTAAATATGGAAAATATCTATTAAAAAATAAATCTACAAATGTATATGTATTTATAAATTCTCTAATGAGAGATAAAACAACAAAACAGTATTATGATAAATTGGCAATGAAAATAGAAAAAGAATTTGGAATAGAAGATATAATAAAATCAATGGATATTGAAGATTATAAAACAAGTGATGCTTTTTGCTGTATTGATAAATACGTTTTAGCATACATAACAGATAAATTGTTTGAGGAAATTGGTGAATATGATAAATACGAAAAATACATAGATTACAGAGAAAATAAATATTGGTATGAAACTTATGCTAATGAATATAACTTCCTAAAAACATCAATAAAATTCTTTGAAGAGGTTGGACAGCAAAATATTAAAACAGTTGAAATTGAAAAATTTGTTGAAGATTATGCAAATAAATTTAGCAAAATAGATACATTATATAGAAAAATATATTACTATTTTGATAATATTGAGAATAAAGATGCTTTTATTGAACTAAAAAACAAAATAGAAAATATATATGTAAACGACTTTATGATGGAACTATCAATAAAATGGAGAAATTCATTAGAAGGAATAAATAAGTATGAAACAAATAAAATAACCAAACAAAATAGGTTTTATGAAACTTATGTTAAGCCATATAATGATAAAAAAGATAGAATTATAGTAATAATTTCTGATGCTTTTAGATATGAATGTGCAAAAGAATTAGCAGATAGATTAAAGACAGTTGGTAGCAAAACAGAGCTTAACTTTATGCTTGGAGTTATTCCATCATACACAAAGTTAGGAGAAGCAGCATTATTGCCAAATAAGAAACTATCAAGAGTAGATGATGGGGAAAATATTTTGGTAGATGGATGTCCTTCAAGTACCATAAAAGATAGAGAAAAAATATTGCAAAAAGAGAATTCAGAATCTATTGCAGTAAAATACAATGATATGTATGAAATGACAAAAATGGAATGGAAAAAAATGTTTTCGGGAAAAAAGGTTGTATATATTTACCATAATACAATAGATACAACAGGTGAACACAACGAAACGAGAATATTTCAAGCATGTCAAGATGCAATTAATGAAATTGAAAAACTTGTAAAAGATTTGCATACAACTTTTAGTGGAGTAAATGTATTTATAACAGCTGATCATGGGTTCTTTTATAAAAGAGGAAAAATAGAAACTTATGAAAAAACTTCAAAGGAAGCAAATGTAAAAACTCAAAAAACAAGATATTCTTATACTCTAGAGCCATCTAAAGAAGAGGGAATAATATCAATTAATCTAGAAAATATCTTTGGAAAAAATAGTGGATATGTAAACATTCCAAAAGGAAATATTATATATGAAAGACAGGGAAGTGGCATAAACTACGTGCATGGAGGCATACTTCCAGAAGAAGTTATAATTCCGGTAATAGATTTTAAATCAACAAGAATAAGTGAAAAAAATAAAAATGTTGGAATTACATACAGTGGAATAACAACAAGAATTACAAATTCTATTACATATTTAGAATTCTTGCAAGATTCAAATGTTGACGAGAATAATAAACCATGTAGATATTTATTACATTTTGAAGATGAAAACCAAAACAGAGTATCTGATGAATGTACAATAATTGCAGATTATGAAAATACAGAGGTAAAAGATAGATTTTTCAGAGAAAAATTTGTATTTAAAAATATTGAATACAATAGAACAAAACCATATTATTTAGTAATAACAAATGAAAAAACAGGAGAGGTATTTCAAAAAGTTAGATTTACCATAGATATTGCTATTGTTAATAATTTTGACTTTTAAAATAAATTAATATATAATAAGTCCAGACTGAAACTTTTAAAACTTAAAAAAGGTATTATAAAAGAAAGGTAAAAGGTGATTTATATGAAGAAATCCACAAAAATCATACTTGCAGTTTTAATTATAATTGCAATCATAATTGGCACAATGTTTTTAATTGACTTAAACAGAATGAAGCATAACAAACCAGTAATATTTAGCACATGGGGACGAAAATATGTACCACCAGCAAAAGTCAATACAAAACTAAGCATAGTAACATCTTTAGAAGATGAAATTACATCAAACACAGCTTGGTGTGGTACATTTAACTTAATATGGAATGATTTAAAAAAAGACTTAGCAAAACAAGATATTGTTTTTACACCACAACCAAAGATGGTAGATAACTTAAATAAGGGAACTTTTAACACATCATGCTTATCAGAAGATAGCTACTACAAAGTATATGGAAGTCCAACAATTGAACTAAAAAAACAAATTGAAAAAGCTATCAAAGAAAAATTTAATGAAACAAGCGATATCCTAGACGATTTTAGTTGGGAAGAAGGGGAAAGTGATAATTATTTCCTATATGTAATGCTAAAAAAACAATTTGAATTCCCAAAAGTGTTCACAAAATTAGAAAATGGAGACTTTGGAAAATACAAGAATGTAAAATATTTTGGAATTAATTCAAGTACAGATAAAGCTGTAAGAAACCAAGTAGAAGTGTTGTATTATAACTCAAGTAGCGATTTTGCAATAAAACTAAAAACAAAACAAAATGATGAAGTAATAATCTCAAGAGGAAATACAGAAACTAATTTTGGAGATGTATTTAAAAGTATAACTGAAAAATCAAGTAAATATAATGGAAGCACAACATTTAATGAAACAGATAAATTAAAAATACCAAACATAAAATTCAACCTAAAAGAAGAAATAACAGAGGTTGAAAACAAACTATTCACATTTTCAAATGGAAGAGAATACTGTATTGAAAAAGCATTGCAGACAATAGAATTTGAATTAGACGAAAAAGGTGGAAAAATCAAAAGCGAAGCAGGTATAAGTTTAAAAGAAGCGGCAATAAAGCCAACAGAAAAACCAAGAGATTTCCTAGTAGATGACACATTCACAATATTCCTAAAAGAAGAAGGAAGAGACTTACCATACTTCGCAGCACAAATTTCAGATATATCTCAAGTTCAAGAAGATGTAAAATAAAATTAAACAAGCCCCAGTTGCAACTGGGGCATTATTTTTATTCTACGCTCTTCAAACTCTCTATCATATCAATTTTCTTTAAAACAAAGTGAATAATAAAGTTTACTATGAAAGAGAAAGATATAGTAATTATGCTAGAGTAAACATAGCTTATTGGTTTTATGTTTCTCATAAATTTCAATACATCAATTTCAATACTTCCAATTATTGCAGATGTTAGGAATGTTCCAAATACTAAACCAAGTGCCACTCCTAAAATTGTAAAGATTATATTTTCTTTATTTATATAATTATCAACTTCCTTATCATAAAAACCTAAAACTTTAAGTGTTGCGATTTCTCTTTGACGTTCTGCTATGTTTATGTTTGCTAAGTTATATAACACTACAAAATCAAGCATTGCAGAGGCTACTATTAAAATTACTACTACATAATTCATTGTGTTTAGCATATCACTTACAGATTTCATTAGGCTACTAATTAATGAGACTGAAGCTACTCCGTCAAATCCTAAAATATCTTTTGAAATCTGGTCTTGAGCCTCATCACTAATATTTTTAGTATTGAAGTACACTATATCTGTTTTATATTCTTTCAAGTTTTTCTCATAAAAATCTTTTGACATATACACATAATGGCTAACGTGATTTTTAGCAATATTTTTTACTTTAAAGGTATAATAAACATCATCACCATCAATAAATGTAATATTATCACCAGCCTTGACACCAAGTATTTCAGCAGCTTTATCTGTTATTATAATTCCGTCATCATCAATTTTTAGAGTTTCATTTGTTTCATAATCTGTTAAATTATAAGCATTTTGATAATTTTCTAAAGAATCAGGAACAAATACTGTTGTATTTATTTTTGCAGTTCCATTGCTGATTTCTCCTGTTGTTGCACAAACTTTTACATAGTTTTCTATTTTTTCATTATTATTTAGATATTCTTCCAATTTTTCTAATCCATCTGTATTTGATAGAGTAATTGCAACATCATATTTGAAAATTCCATCAAATTGAGCTGAAGGTATATCATCTACAGAATCTCGTATTCCAAAACCAGTAAGCATAAGTCCTGTACAACCTGCAATTCCTATAATTGTCATCAATGCTCTTTTCTTGTATCTAAAAATATTTCTTGCAGTAACTTTATGAGAAAAGTTAAATCTTTTCCATATAAAAGGTATTCTTTCAAGTAAAATTTTTTTACCGTTTCTTTGGTGGTTTTGGTCTCATTAAAACTGAAGGCATTTGTTTTAGTTCATTTATTGCAACTAAAACTGTTGCTCCACCAATGCAAATAAATGAGATAATTATTCCAAGCAGTCCTATATCAAACCTAAAGCTACAGTAGAATTTTGGAATGTTGTAAATCATTGAATACAAAGCCCATACTATGTTTGGAAGTAGATACAAGCCAACTACCATTCCAAAAGTTCCACCAATTATGCAAGCGAGTAAAGAGTAAATAATGTATTTTGAAATGATTTGAACATTTGTGTATCCAAGTGCCTTTAGAGTTCCAATTTCTATTCTTTCTTCTTCAATCATTCTTGTCATTGATGTTAAGCTTATTAAAACTGCAACAATGTAGAAGATTACTGGGAACATTTTTGAGATGTTAGACATTGTTTTTATTGCATCAAAAATGTTGTTATATCCAGAGTTATCAAGCCTATCTTGAATGTACCATTTGCATTTTTCAATTTTTGAAATTTCATTTTTTGCATCATCAATTTTTGTTTGGGCTTCATTTAATTTATCTTGAGCTTCTTGCTTTTTATCCTCAAATTCAGCTTTACTGCTAGATAATTTAGACTTTGCCTTTCTAATTTCAGCTTTACTATTTGCAATTTCAGTTTTTGCTTGTTCAAATTTAGCTTCAGCCTCTTTTTGAGAAGCTTCTAATGCCTGTTTTTGCTTTAAAAGTTCAGCTTTTTGAGCTTCTTTTACAGCATTTTCTAAAGGAGCTACTTCAAGCTGTTTTTCTGCATTTTCAAGTTGTGCTTTAGCACTTGCAAATTGTGCATTTGCTTGCTCTATTTGTGCATTTAATTCATTTTCCCCATTTTGAATTTTTCTCTCAGATGATGTAATTTGATTTTCAGCATTTTTAATTTGGTTTTCTGCATCTTGTAATTCAACTTCAACATCTTGCTGTTTATCATCAAATTCTTTTTGAGCATCATTAACTTTTTTAGTTGCTTCATCTACTAAAGACTTATATCTAGCATTTTCTCTGGTTTCTTTAATAGCTTCAATTTCGCTTGTTACAGAGTTTATAATAGATAAATATTCATCACTATTGGTAACAGTTTCTTTAGCGCCTTTTGCAGTTACATAAACGCCTGTGTAGTAGTCCATATTAATTACATCTTTTGTTAAGATATAAAATGAAACTGTACCATTACCAATACTTGTGTTGCCTCTTTCATTAGAGATATATACTGGCGTTTCTGCAATTCCTACAATTTCAAATTCTTTTTTTGTAAAAATTGGTTTGTCATCAGAATCTAAATCATTATTTTCTAATACTATTTTTTTACCAATGTATCTCTCTGCACCTTCTCCAGTACGAACAACAGCAGGGTCTATTAAGCATTCGTTTTCATTTTCAATATTTCTTCCTGCAACTATAACTGGAGTGTTAACTTTTTCATTATATTCAATTACCTTACAAATACTTTCTTTATCATCAATTTTGGATATAGAATCTTTTGTTTGAATTCCATAAGCATTTTCAACTCTATCTAAAGCTTGTAAGGCTGTAATATCATCATCAGTTAAACCTAAAGTGGACATTATATTTATATCATATAAATTGCTAGAATCTGCGTATTTATCTAGGCTATCTAGCATATCAGGGCTTGTAGCCACAAGACCTGCAAAAAAGCCAACACCTAAGAAAGCCATAACTAGTATAGAAATAAACCTTCTTTTTGTTTTATGAATTGACTTTAAATTATTCTTGAACAAAGATTTTTTCATCATTTTGCATACTCCTACCATTCTATTTTATCAATTGAAATTGGTTTTTCGTTTATAACAATTTTTTCAGAAGTACCATTTTTAAAGTGAATAACTTTATCAGCCATTGGCGCAATTGCAGTATTATGAGTAATTATAACAACAGTCATTTTCTCACGCCTGCAAGTATCTTGAAGTAATTTTAAAATTTGTTTACCAGTTTTATAATCTAATGCACCAGTTGGTTCATCACAAAGCAAAAGTTTAGGGTTTTTGGCAATAGCCCTTGCAATGGCAACTCTTTGTTGTTCACCACCAGAAAGTTGTGAAGGAAAATTATCTTTTCTATCCTTTAAACCAACTTTATCCAAAATCTCATCAACATTTAAAGCATCTGAGCAAAGCTGAGTCGCAAGCTCAACATTCTCTTTAGCAGTTAAATTTTGAACTAAATTATAAAATTGAAAAACAAACCCAATATCATTTCTTCTATATTGAATTAATTGTTTATTTGTAAGAGAAGTAATTTCCTTCTCATTTACCAAAACAGATCCAGAAGTTGCCCTATCCATACCACCTAAAATATTAAGAGTAGTAGTCTTCCCAGCCCCACTAGGACCAACAATAGCAACCAATTCGCCCTTATCAATACCAAAATTAGTATTATCCAAAGCTTTAATCACAACATCTCCCATTTTATATTCCTTAACAACATTTTTAAATTCAATGTAAGACATATAAAAAACCTACTTTCTTTAAACATAAAAATTCATAATATATATTATACCATAAACCTGAAAAAATCCTGAAAAAAAATTATAAAAAATTTTAAAAAAATTAGCACTCTACTATTGACATTGCTAAAAAAAGGTGTATAATATAATCGCAAGTGGGAAATATAACAATAGAAGATGTGTGGTATCAACACATAAAAAATTTGTAAAGGAGGAATGACTTATGATGATGGTACCAAGAAGAAATGGTTTTGATATTTTTGATGAGGTTTTCAATGAACCATTTTTTACAAAAAAAGAAAACAAATTAATGAAAACTGATGTAAGAGAAAAGGATGGCAATTATGTGTTAGATATTGACTTACCAGGATATAACAAAGAAGACATTAAAATTGATTTAACAGATGGATATTTAACAGTTACAGCAAAAAGAGAAGAACACAAAGAAGAAAATGAGCATCATGGAAATTATATTCACAAAGAAAGATTCTTCGGAGAATGTTCAAGAAGTTATTATGCAGGAGAAAACGTAAAAGAAGAAGACATCAAAGCAAGCTTCAAAAACGGAACTCTAGAAATTACATTCCCTAAAGAAGATGTAAAAAAACTAGATGAAGGCAAAAAGTATATAGAAATAGGCGAATAAAAAGATTCCCCAATATTGGGGATCTTTTTTTATGCACTTTCAAAACCTATTCTAAATTGCTATTTACTTAAGCCTAAGCATCTCCAGATTTTTAAACATAAAAAACATTAAAATGTAGAGATTTTAACAAAAATGTGATACAATACATATAAAAAATGAAACATATAATAGGAGAAGCTTTAATGGATAAAAACATATTAAGAAAATTTGCAATAGAATCAAGACAAGAACTATTGCAAAAAATGGATAACAAAATAAAAACATACTATATCAATGAAAATTTTTCAAAAGAACAAAGAGGAGACGTATATGTTTTATCTAATGAAAATAACTCATTAAGACTAACAAATGAAGAATATAATAAACGCGAACTTTTAAGGAAAAGAATAAATGAATTGGGATTAGATAAAGTAATTGAAGAAGCAGCATACACATGGTTTAACAGAATAATAGCAATAAGATACATGGAAATTAACGATGTTTTGCCTCTAACTAAAAATAATGAATCAATAGGCATACGAGTATTGTCATCAAAAGATAATACTTCAGATCCAGAAATATTAAAATTTACAAACTTAATAAATCCAGAATTAGATATAGAATTTAATAAGGAAAAATATGGAGAACTAAAGAATGAAAACGAAAAATTCAAATATGTTCTTTTACTAGTATGTAAAAAACTTGGGAAAGTAATTCCACAGGTATTTGATGGAAAAACAGATTATATAGATATATTAATACCAGATAATCTGCTTAATGATACAGGATTTGTAACAAAAGTAATAACAGAAGTTCCAGAAGAAAATTTTAGTGAAGTTGAAATAATAGGATGGCTATATCAATACTATAACCAAACAGAAAAAGATAGGGTAATGTCAGCAAATAAAAAATATAAAAAAGATGAAATACCTTATGTAACACAACTATTTACTCCAGACTGGATAGTAAAATATATGGTAGAAAATTCATTAGGAAGATATTGGGTAGAGCACAATAAAAAAAGTCAATTAATTAAAAATTGGAAATACTTAATTAAAAATAATTTAGAAAAAAAGAATAATGAAATAAACCCAACTGATATTTCAATTATAGACCCTTGCTGTGGAAGCGGACACATATTAGTATATGCATTTGAAGTTCTATATCAAATATATGTAGAAGCAGGATACAATAAAAAAGACATCCCAGAATTAATACTAAAAAATAACATATATGGATTAGATATTGATGATAGAGCAGGTCAATTATCAATTTTATCAGTATTATTAAAAGCAAGGTCTTATGACAAAAACATATTTAATAAAGATGTTGTAAAAAATCTAAATGTAATGAGTATACAAGAAATAGGAAACATAGAGGAAGAAGTAACTGAAATTTTTAGCGATTATGATACTAGAAAAGAAGCTTTGTATTTAGTAGAAAAGTTTAAAGATGCAAAAACAATAGGTTCACTTTTAAAAATAGAAGATAAAAATTACAGTTTACTTGAAAGTGCAGTTGAACAAAGCGATACAATATATGAAATGGAAATAAAGGAAGAATTAAAACAAATAATTAAAATAGCAAAAATTCTTTCAAAAAAATTTAACATTGTTGTAACAAACCCACCTTACGTAAACGATTCCTTAATGCCAAGCAAATTAAAAGAATATACAGCAGCAAATTATAAGGAAGGCAGAAAAGACTTATTTGCATGTTTTATTATGCGTGGAATTGATATAATAAAAGAAGATGGATTTAGTGCAATGGTTACAATGCAATCATGGATGTTTTTAGCTTCTTTCCAAAAATTTAGAAAAAAACTATTAAATGAAACAGTAATCAAAACCTTACTATATATGGATAATATGGTAATGGGAATAGCATTTGGAACAGTTGCAACAGTATTTTCAAAAAAATGTGAAAATAAAATTGGTTCATATAATGAAATAAAATATTCAAATATTAAAGATGAAAAACCAATAGAGTTTCCAATAAAAGAAAATAAAAATAGTTTAACAACAGTAGATAACTTTAAAAAAATTAAAGGACAACCAATCGCTTTTTGGATAAGTGAAAATATGTTAAATATATTTGCAAACAATCCAAAATTAATTGAATTTGGAAAACCATGTACTGGTTTGCAAACAAGCGATAATAAAAGATTTGTACGTTTATGGACAGAAGTACCATATAAAAAAATTGCATTTCATACAAAAACTTTAAATGATACAAAAACAAATAATAAAAAATGGTATCCATACAACAAAGGTGGACTTTATAGAAAATGGTATGGAAATAATGAATATGTTGTAAATTGGGAAAATGACGGAAAAGAAATTAAGGAATATAATAAATATCTAAACAGTACACGAGAATCATCAATAGGAATAGCAAACACTCAATACTATTTTAAAAGAGGAATAACATGGACTTTTATTTCTATTGATGTAGGAGTAAGATATTTTGAAGAGGGATACATATTTGATGTTGCAGGATGTTCATTGTTTTTAGATGAAAAATATTTAAAATACATATTAGGTTTAATGTGTTCAAAATTAATGAATGTTTTTCTGCAAATTTTAAACCCAACAATGAATGTTCAAGTAGGAAATATATGCGATATTCCAGTGATATATGATAAAAGTAAAAAAGAAAAAATCGAAAAAATAGTAGAAGAATGTGTTTTCCAAGCAGAAAGAGACTGGGATTCTTTTGAAACAAGTTGGGATTTTGAAATACATCCACTAATAAGAGAAAAAACAGTTGAAGCTGCATATAAAGAGTGGGAAAAAACATGTAACTACAGATTTAATAAACTAAAAGAAAAGGAAGAAGAACTAAACAAAACATTTATAGAAATATATGGACTACAAAACGAATTAACCCCAGAAGTTGAGGATAGAAGAATATCAGTAAGAAAGGCTAATAGAGAAAGAGAAATAAAATCATTAATAAGCTATGCAGTAGGTTGTATGTTTGGCAGATATTCATTAGATAAAACAGGCGTTGTTTGTGCAGGTGAAAAGTTAGATAAGAATAATTACAAAACATTTAAACCAGTTAGAGACAATATAATTCCAATAACAGATGGCAACTATCTAAATAATGATATAGTCGATAAATTTAAAGAATTTATTGAGGCAGTTTATGGCAAGGAAACTTTAAACGAAAACTTAGAATATATTGCAGACACATTAGGAAAAAGAGGAACAGAAACAAGTGAAGATACAATTAGAAGATATTTTTGCAATGACTTTTACAATGAGCATGTAAAAATGTATCAAAAAAAGCCAATTTATTGGTTATTTGATAGTGGAAAAAAGAATGGTTTTAAATGCCTAGTATATATGCATAGTTTTGATGAAAACACTGTAGCAAAAGTAAGACTTGATTATTTGCATAGAGTACAAACAATTTATGAAAATTTACTAGCAGATATTAACTTGAAATTAACAGCAGATTTATCAATGAATGACAAAAAAACAATGCAAAAAAAACAGACAGACCTAAATTCGAAACTTCAAGAAACAAAGGAATATGATGAAAAAATAGCACATATAGCAAACCAAAAAATTGAAATAGATTTAGATGATGGAGTAACAACAAATTATTCTAAATTTGCAGACATCTTAGCAAAAATAAAATAAAAAGTCAGGCTTTTTAGCTTGGCTTTATCATATTTCTAATAGTATCATACAAAAACGGTTTAAACTCATCAATGGGAAGAGGGTCTTTATATAAAATTGAGTTAAAGCAAGTAGAACTTACAAGCTCAATACAAACCTTAAAAAATGGAACACAAAGCTTAGCAGAAGGAGCAACAAAATTCGATACAGAAGGAATACAAAAAGTATGTAGCTTAATAAATGGAGATGTAAAGAATATTTCAAAAAGAGTTGAAAAACTAAATGAATTGAGTAATGAATATAATAACTTTGGAATGATAAGTGAAGGCAATAGCGGAGAAGTTAAGTTTGTGATGATTGTAGATAGTTTGAAATAGAATAACAAAATCCACCCCTCAAGCATATATTTACTTAAGGGGGATTTTTATGTATAAAATTGATAATAATGTTTTAGAAAGAAAAATGATGTATGAAGGTACAGTGGTTCTAACTTACAAAATTAACTATCCATCAATAGAAGCAAAAGCACATAATTTTGGTATGGTAAATTTCAACATGTATAACAAGAAACAGGCTTTAGATTTGCAAAAAAGAAGCGAAAACGAGCTATATAAACAAGCAATAGAACTCTACAGGTATAATAAAAAGAATGGATATCCACAAAGAGCATACGAAGTTGTTCGAAATTATGAAGTAACATTAAATGCAAATAATGTTATAAGCTTACATGCAGATGAATACATCTACTCAGGTGGAGCACATGGAGATACTGTTAGAACATCACAAAACTGGAATATGATAACAGGTAAAATGATAAAACTAGAAGATGTATTTAAGAATAATCCATATTTTATGGTAGACATATTCAAAGAAATAAACAGACAAATTGCAGCAAATCCACGAGTATTTTTTGAAGACAGCTGCCAGCTTGTTATAAGTACATTTAACCCAAATAGTTTTTATCTAACAAAAGATGCAGTATATATTTATTACCAACACTATGATATAGCACCATACTCAACAGGAATACCTACATTTAGAATAAAAAGAGTATAAAAAAATGCAGTTTAGACTGCATTTTTTGCTTATAAATTACATAATTAAATTAAAAATCAACCAAAATATTCTTGAGGTGAAAGCAAAATGTTTATGCCAAAAGAGATTTTGTATGAAGAAAATATAACAAACTATAAACTTGGACAAGAGCTTTTAGAAAAATACAAAGATGTTCCCAAGATGATAATTGAGAACCACAACAACATACCAGAAATGAGATGTAGAGAAAATTGTGATTTTACAGATATGAAGAAAGACTTAATAATTGGAATTAGAAAAACGCATAAATTCGTTCCAAATCACAAAACTTCCGATTTCCTTGTGCCATACACTTCATCTGGTTGCACAGCAATGTGTATGTACTGTTATTTAGTGTGCAATTACAACAAATGCTCATATTTGAGGCTTTTTGTAAATAGAGAAGAAATGCTAAACAAGATAATTAAAACATCAAATCAAAGTGAAAAAGAGATAACTTTTGAGATTGGAAGCAATAGTGATTTGATTTTAGAGAACACAATAACAAACAATTTAGAATGGACAATTCCCAATTTTGCCAATAACAATAGAGGATATTTAACATTTCCAACAAAGTTTGATATGGTAGACCCTATTTTAAATTTAGATCATAAAGGCAGAGTAATTGTAAGAATGAGTGTTAATCCAGAAAATATAATTCGAAGAGTAGAATTTGGAACATCAAATTTAGAAAACAGGGTAAAAGCAATAAACAAGCTACAAGAAGCTGGTTACAAAGTAGGAATTCTTATTGCACCAATCATTTTTGTGGATAACTGGAAAGAAGAATATGAAAATTTATTAATTTTTTTAAAAGAAAAATTAAGTACAGCTGTCAAGAAAAGTGCTTTTTTTGAATTAATTTTTATGACATACAGCTATGTTCACAAAATGATAAACAAAGAGGCTTTTCCAAACGCAATAAATCTTTTTGATGAAACAAAAATGACAGGAAGAGGCAAAGGAAAATATATGTATAAGCCACAAATAAGAGAGGAAGGCACAAGATTTTTCTTGGAAAAAATGAAACAGTATTTTCCAAATAACGAGATTAAATATATAGTTTAAGTGGAGTTTATAAAACTCCACTTTCAAGTAATGTGATTTTCTTATTATCACAATCCAATTCACATTCAACTCCATAAGGAATAATTCCAATAGGCTCATTATGGCCAAAATTTACATTATAAATAATAGGCAAATCAGGTCTTTTAGCTTCTATACCAACAACAGTTTTTAAAACATCCTTATATTCCTCATAATAAGTTTCACCTCTAGGTTTGCCAACAATAATACCATTAATAACATTTATAATTCCTTGAGCTTGCAAGGTTCTTAAAATATATTTAACATTTTGAGGACTAGGAGTTTCTTCACTAGTTTCAATAAATAAAATTTTATTTCTCCATTCATCTAAAGATGGCCAAATCTCGGTACCATTAATCATATCCAAAAGTTCAATACATCCACCCAAAAGTTTACCAGAAACTTTGCCAGTGCCTTGCAACACTTCATAGCCTTTTGAATCAGGAATTCTTTTCTTCTCTTTATTTATATTTTCTTCACACCATTCAAAATGTTCATTTGTAAAATAATCACACTTCTTAATCTCAAAATGAGGGTTAGCATCAAAAAATATGTTATTAATAGCATCAACAGTATAATCAAACATAGAACCATATTGTGCAAAGTCAGATAAAATGCAAGGTCCGTAAAATGAAGTAACACCAGCTTTATACATCATAAAATGATTTGCAGTAGTATCTGAAAATCCAGAAAAAATTTTAGGATTATTCTTGATAACATCATAATCAATATATGGAAGCAAACGAATAGTATCATCTCCACCAATAGCAGAAAAAATAGCCTTAATACTGTGGTCTTTAAAAGCATCCATCCAATCCTTAGCTCTAAGTTCAGGGTGCTCGTATGTAAATTTAGAACCCTTCAAAGCATGCTTAGTTGGCACAAGCTCCAAACCAAACATATTTTTAAGCCTATCTTTCGCAAGATAATATTTATGAATAATTTCCTTTTCTCCAAGTCCACCCCAAGAAAGGCTCACAACAGCGACCTTATCGCCTCTTTTTAATCTTTCAGGTTTAATCAAAAAAATCCCTCCTTATATAATTTGCAACTATTTTATCATAAAATTTAAAGTAAGTAAAATGTTGATAAAGTGCTAATAAATATGTATAATAGGAGATAGAGAAGGAGCAATAATGGAAACAAATCGAGAAGAAAAACTAATAATAGCAAAGCTAAACGATAAATTACAGTTTTGTAAAACAAGAAATAAAATTACATATACAGACTTTTTAAACCTAAATGAAAAAAACATCATCCAAAAAGAATTAGAAAGGCAAAAATTTAAGAACTATATATTTACAGGAGGATACGAAGAGGCAGAAAGCAAAATACTCTTAATGTATCCAGAAAAACTAACAAAAGAAATAGCTACATCTAATATTAAGGAGATAATAAAAGCAATTGAAATAATCTTACCAAACGAGCAAAAAGGCAAATATCAACATAGAGATTATTTAGGAACAGTAATGCAATTTGGAATAATAAGAGAAAGAATGGGAGACATTTTAGTATATGAAGATAAAGCATACATAATAATCCTAGCAGAAAATGCAGAGTATATAAAAAACAGTTTAATTACAACTACCAAGTTCAAAAAATCTAAAATATCAATAATAGACATAGCCAACATAGAAGTAAAAGAACCAGACTTTGATATATTTAAAATAACATCAAACTCAATGAGGATAGACAACATAGTATCAGAAATAACAAAACTTTCAAGAAACGAAACAGCAAAGCTCATTGAAAGCGAGAAGGTTTCAATAAATTGTAAGATTGAAACAAAGCAATCAAAAATAGTAAATATAGGAGATGTTTTAATAATACGAGGAAAGGGAAAATTCATAGTAGGAGCTGATTTAGGAGAAAACAAAAAGGGAAAAAGAATAGTTGAGATAAAGAAATATAAATAAAATAAAGCCTTTTACAATAATAAAGCATATTATTGTAAGAGGTGTTTTTTTATGAGGAAATATAATAGAGATGTGATGAGTTATGGGTTTAGAAAATTAAGGAGGATAAAGATAGAAGGGGTAAAGTAAACAGGTTAATGTTGACATACAAGTAAAAAACAAATATAATAAAACAAAAAAGTAAAAAAATTTTTCTTATTCTACACATTTCGACATTTTTTGCATATCAGTGTATGTTATACTATAAATGTTTTAAAAAATATGAGATGAAGGAGGTGAAAAAATGAGATTAAAACTGTATTTTGAATTAGAAAATGAAAAAATGCCAATACAATATCGCAAAAACATAATAAGTTTTATAAAAGCATCGCTTAATAAATATAACGAAGAGGAATTCAAGAAATTATATGATGGCAATAAGCCTATAATTAAACCATATACATTCTCAGTATTCTTTGAAAAACCTCAGTTTGAAAAAGAACAGATAATATTAAACAGTAAAACTTTTGAAATCAATATGGCTGTGGCGGATTATGAAGTTGCAGTAGTGTTATACAATTCGTTCAATCATCAAAAAAACAAAAAATTCTCAATTAATCAAAATTCTTGGAAATTAACTAATATTGCTATGCTACCAGAAAAAAAGATTAATGGGGATAGTATAAATGTAAAATTTCAATCTCCACTTGTAGCAAGAAATAGGCAAGAACAAAAAGATTATTATTATTCATTTGAAAATCCAGAAATGTTTTTAGAAACACTAAAAATAAATATAAAAGAGGAACTGAAAATAACAGACATTCCACAGGAAATAGTTAATACGTTTGAAATAGAACCAGTAGAACCTAAAAAAGTAGTAATAAAATTCTATGAAAAACAAATTGAAGCAAGTACAGGTATATTTAAAATAAAAGGAGACAAGCAATTACTAGAATATTTGTACAAAGCAGGTATAGGAAGCAAGCGTAGTGCAGGATTTGGAATGTTTCAAATTTTATAAAAGGAGGTGAAATTTTGAATACGAGAATTTATTTAAACGAATGGTTTATAAATGCAGGAATAGTAGGATTTTTGAGAATACTAGAACATAATAAACAAGACTTTGTAAAAAAGAAAGAAAATTATATAGAATTTGACACAGAAGACTTAAAAGACTTCCATAAATATTACTTCAATTACTTTTTTGATAATTACAATATTGCCAAAAAGATGGAAAAAAGAATAAGTGAGTCTTTTGGTAGAATAGAAAATTTACTAGAAAATAAAGACAAAAAAGATATATTAAAAAGAGAACAAAAGTATATTAAAGATTCAATAAAAAAAGAACTAGATAAAATCAAAAAGGTGGATGATAATGTTTATAAAACAATGTTCGAAGCATATTCGAAAATTGATAAAGTACATACAAAAGAAGAGTTAGATGAGATACAAGAAATACTAATTAATAACTTTAAAATAGATAAAATTAACAAAAAAACAACATTGAATTTATTTAAAAATATACTAAGCAAAAACTATTTCGGGCAACCCTCATTTTTCAACGTTGTTAAAAACACTTTATCTTATGAGGAACAACAAAACTTAATGTATAAAGATTATATAAATAACATTATTGAGGCAGATACAATAAAAAATAAACAACAATGCTCAATTTGTGGAGAAGACCATTTTGGAACAAGCAAATACACTGAAAGTAATTTTGTTCCTTTAGCTGTAAGTAGCGATAATATGGCAAACTTCTTTTGGAATCAAAATACAAAAGTTCCAATTTGTGATATGTGCAAATTGATACTATTCTGCATACCAGCAGGTGTAACAACAGTTATAAAAACAGTAAAAGATAATAATAAATACAAAGAAAAAGAAATGCTTAGCTTTGTAAATTACGATACAGATGTAGAAAATTTATTAATAACAAATAATAATTTTTCAATGCAAGCAAAAAAAGAAAAGACACAATACAGCCCTTATGCTGATATGATTTTAGACATAGTGAGTCAGAATAAAAAAATAAGCGAATGGCAATTACAAAACATATTTGTAGTGGAATTTGAGGCCGAATATTTAGCATACAGTAGAATGGAATACTTTAATATAAAAAGACACACGGCGAGATTTTTTATGAAATATTCAAAGTTTCTAACAAGTATTGTAGATTACAAATATAGAATAGAGATAATTGATTATATCTTAAAAAATAAGGATATTAATATAATCATAAACAGAAGATTGAGGGAAAACTTTACAGAAAAAAGTAGTAGTGGATATAGTTCATTATTAGCAACAAAAGTAAAAGTCGCATTAGAAGTTTTAAAAGGAGATGATGATGATATGGAAGAAAAAGTAAAAAAAGCAAATAACAAAATTAATTTAATGTTTTCATTGGGCAGAGAAATTAAAGATAAATTGAGAAAAGATAATAATGAAAACAAACTTGATGGATATATATACAAAATGCTAAATTGCATAAAAACAAACAACAAAGATGATTTCACAGATATAGCAATAAGAACATTGTGGTCAATGGGAAAAGATATTCCAGAAATATTAGTAAAGAATAATGAGGATATAACTTGGCAAGAGCTAGGACATAGCTTTATAGCTGGTCTAACATCAAATATATATGAAAAGAAAGATGAGGTAGGTAAAGATGAATAATAAAAATGGTTTAACAATTACAATGATATTTAAAGCACAAAGTTTAAATTATGGAGAAGGAATAGGTAATATTTCAGAACTAAAAAAATTATCAAGAGGAAATGGCAAGGTTTACACTTTTGCATCAAGACAAGCAATAAGATATGATATAGCAAGACTTGGAAATAAAATGTTCAACTGGAATTTGCAAACTGTTGACAAGGCAAAAGGAACAATACAATTCAAAGACAATTTAAGTATAGAAGATTCAGAAGAGATGGATCTTTTTGGATACATGAAGACTTCAAAAAAATCAGAAGATACTGATGGTGGTTCAAATATTAGAAGTGCAGCAGTAAGGTTAAGCAATGCTATATCACTAGAAGAATATAAAAGCGATATGGACTTTTTAAATAATAAAGGACTAGCAGATAGAATAAATGAATTTCCAAACCTAGCAAATATAGAACAACATTTGAGTTTTTATACATATACAGTAACAATAGATTTAAGCAAAATAGGAAAAGATGGAGAAATAGAGCTTTCAAATGAAGAAAAACAAAAAAGAGTAATTGAACTATTAGAAATAATAAAAGTTTTAAATAGAGAAATAAGAGGTAGACAAGAAAACTTAAGTCCATTATTTATAATAGGTGGAACTTATGAGCTAAACACACCATACTTTTTAGGAAGAGTTAAACTAGAAAATGAAAACAATGAATTTGCAATAAACACTGATATTTTAAGGGATACAATGAAATTGAAAATAGGCAATTCAATAATAGAAAATAATACACATATTGGAATAGTAAAAAATATGTTCAAAAACGAACAAGAACTAGAAAACATGCTTCCAGGCAAAGTACATGATATTCAAACATTTTTTGAAGAATTAGAGGATGAAGTAAAAGAATACTTTAAATAAGGGAGGGAGCCAAATTTGGCAATATTAAAATTAAAAATATTTCAAGAAACAGCATGTTATAAAAAGCCATTGGCATTTAAAGTTGCTGAAACATATCCATTACCTCCATATTCAACAGTAATAGGAATGTTCCACAAAATAATTGGAGCAAAACCAGGAGAGTATTTTCCAATGAATATATCAATTCAGGGAAATTATGAAAGTATTTTTAATAATTATCAAACATTAAGAATGTTCAAAGGAAAAGACAAAGTAACTTCAATGCCAAGAAATGTTCATCAGTTATTAAATGTCGAATTAATAATACACCTTGAAGCAGAACAAGAAATTGTTCAAAAAATATACGACAATATAGTAAAGGGAGCAGAAACATTTACTTTAGGTAGAAATGAAGATATAGTAAGAGTAGATGAGGTTAAGATTATAAAAGAACCAGAAATATTAGAATCGGCAGATATAACAAAATATAATGCTTATGTACCAGTAAAAAGATTAGACAGATATGCACAGGGGATAAATTATAAATTACATACAGTGTATATAATCAAAAATGAATTAAGAAGCTGGGAAAATGTAGATGTAAAGTATATAGAAAAAAGTATGGAACAAGAAGTTCAAAGTGTGTTACAAGATGAAGATGGAGACTATATATTTTGGTATAATTAAAAACGAAACGGCAGATCATGCCGTTTTGTTGTAAAGGGAGTGAAATAAATGACATATTATGCAAAATCTAAACCTAAAGAAACAATAATGGAGCATACAAATATATTACTAGAAAATTTAAAAGTATTAAAAAATATATACAGCAAAGATATTGAACGAAATAAAGATTTTGTTAATGAAAGGTTTTGGTATTTATTAGAGATTATATGTAAATACCATGACATAGGTAAAGTATATACACCATTTCAAAATATAATACGACAAAAATTAGGAGAAAAAATCATTGAAACAGAATTTAGTTATGAAAAAGTAAAACATGAACAACTATCTCCAATGTTTGTACCAGTGGAAAAACTAGGATTAACTGAAGATGAAAAGGTCTTGGTATATCAAGCAATATACTATCATCATGAGAGGGAAAATAAGGAGATTTCAAAAGAATATATTAGAAGAATAATTGAAAAAGATGTTTATCCCAATATAGATAAAATAAAACAAGAGCTGAAAATAGATATTAGGGAGAAAATAGATGAAAGATATGTAAAGTATATTGGAGATAGAATCACAGAACACCATCATTTGTATAAGAAAATATACCCAGAGTATTGTATGTTAAAGGGACTTCTTCATAGATTAGACCATAGTAGTTCTGCAGAAATTGCAGTTGAAAATGAAAATGGACAAGTCATTGAAAAATGCACAGAAGAATTTATGGAAGACCATGATTTTCGTAAAAACGAATTGCAAGAATTTTCACAAAAAAATCAAAATAAAAACTTGTTGATTATTGGTTCAACTGGAATAGGAAAAACAGAATCAGCATTGCTATGGAGTAAAAATAGTAAAACATTTTTCACACTTCCAATAAGAGTAAGCATAAATGCAATATATGATAGAATAAGCGAAAATATGGGATATACAAATTTAGGCTTATTACATTCAACAGCACTAGATTACTTGGAAGGAAAACAAAAATATGAAGATGAAGAAGAAATATATGGAAAAACAAGGAATTTATACTACAAAATAACAACCTGCACAATTGATCAGATATTTCCTTTTGTGTTCAAATATAAAGGGTATGAAAAAATGTATTCAACACTTGGGTATTCAAAAGTTATAATTGATGAAGTACAAGCATATAGCCCAAATATAGTAGCAATAATACTAACAGGGCTGCAAAAAATATACCAACTTGGAGGACAATTTATGGTAATGACTGCTACATTGCCAAGAATATATAAAGAAGAATTAGAAAAAATGAATATTGAATTTGAATACAAAAAAGAAATAAGTAAAGAATTAAGGCACAAAATAAGGTTAGAAGACAAAGAAATAATAGAAGATATTGATTCAATATGTGAAAAATCAAAAAACAAAAAGGTTCTAGTAATAGCAAACACAGTAAAAAAAGCAATAGAAATATATACAAAAATAAAAGAAAATGGAGGAGAAAATGTAAATTTATTACATTCCAGATTCATTCAAAAAGATAGAAGTGATAAAGAAAATAGAATAAAAGAATTTTCAAATGAAAAAGAAAATCATGGAATATGGATAAGTACACAAATAGTAGAAGCTTCATTAGATATAGACTTTGACTATTTATACACTGAGATGTCAACATTAGATAGCCTATTCCAAAGGTTAGGAAGATGTTATAGGAAAAGAGAATACAAAGAAAACGAACCCAACATTTACATATATACCCAAAATGCGAGTGGAATAGGAGAAAAAAGTGTATATAATGAACAAATACATCAAAATAGCATTAAACTTTTAAAAGAATATAATGAACAAATTTTAGATGAAGAAACAAAAGTAAAACTAGTAGATGTTTTGTACTCTAAAGATATGCTAGAAAACACCAAATTTTATGATGATTTCAAAGCAGGAATGAGATTTTTAGAAAACATAGTAGACTATGAAGCTAATAAAGAAACAGCACAAAAAATGCTAAGAAATATAAATAATACAACAGTAATTCCCAAAGCAATATATGAAACAAATATTAATTTATTTGAAGAATATCAACAATGCAAAGACTATAAAGAAAAACAAAAAATTAAAAGAGAAATAAATAAACTAACTGTTAGTGTGGAAATTTCAAAATATAGTAAGCGCTTAGAGAACATAACAAAAATTCCATATATGCCTAACGACAATATTTTTATAGCTGATTTTCCTTATGATAAGGATAGAGGACTAATATTGGAAGAAACTTCAGAGGAAAATACAGATAAGCGTTTTTTATAAGAGGTGATGAAACATGAATGTTACAGGAATAATGATATATTATTACTTTATATGCCCTAGAAAGTTATGGTATTTCATAAATGAAATTAACATGGAACAAAATAGCGAACTTGTTTCTATTGGCAAGGTACTTGATGAAACATCATATAACAGAGAAAAACATAATATTTTGATTGATAATACTATAAATATTGACTTCGTAAAAAATGGTGCAGTATTGCATGAAGTAAAGAAAACAAAGTCAATAGAAGAAGCGGGTATATGGCAAGTAAAATATTACATATACTACTTAGAACAAAGGGGAATAAAGAATATTAAAGCAAAAATCGATTATCCATTGCTTAGAGAAACCAAAGATATAGAACTAGAAGATGAAGACAGAAAAGTATTAAATAATGTTATTAAAAATATAAAAGACATAGCCAATACTGAAAAAACACCTCCAATTATAAATTCAAAAACATGCAAAAAATGCGCATATTTTGACTTGTGCTATGTTTAAAAGGAGGAAAAGTGAAACAGTCATATTATTTATATAAAAGTGGTAGATTACAAAGAAAAGATAACACTTTGGAAATTGTATATAAAGATGCAACTAAAAAAGTCATACCAGTTGAAAGAGTTGATGACATATATGTTATGACAGAATTTGATTTTAATACAAGCCTTTTGAACTTTCTATCTCAATTTGGAATAAATGTTCATTTCTTTAATTACTATGGATTTTACACAGGAACATATTATCCGAAAGAGGCTTTGGTATCTGGAAAGTTACTAATAAAGCAAGTTCAAAGTTATGAAAATAATGAAAAAAGGTTAAAAATTGCACAAGCGTTTATAGAAGCGGCATCATATAATATATACAGAAACTTAACATACTACAACAATAGAGGTAAAGATCTGAGTGGATATATGAAAGAAATAGAATTTTTAAGAAAGCAAATTGGATTAACAAGAAATGTAGAAGAACTTATGGGAGTAGAGGGGAATATTAGAAAACTTTACTATGACACTTGGAACATAATAATAAATCAAGATATTGGTTTTGAAAAGAGGGTAAAAAATCCACCAGATAATGCAATAAATTCATTAATCTCTTATGTGAACACAATAATATATACACGAGTATTAAGTGAAATATATAAAACTCAATTAAATCCAACAATAAGTTATCTACATGAACCTTCAGAACGTAGATTTTCTCTGTGTTTAGATATAGCGGAAATATTCAAACCAATTATAGGAGATAGGCTGATTTTTTCAATGCTCAACAAAAAACAAATAACAGAAAAAGACTTTGAGAATGGACTAAATTTCCTATATATAAAGGAAAATGCAAGAAAAGAAATAACCAAGCAAATTGACTTAAGGCTTCAAACAACAATAAAACATAAAACACTAGGCAGAGAAGTAAGCTATGAATATCTGATGAGACTAGAAATATATAAGATAATAAAATCATTGTTAGAAGATACTGAATATGAAGGGTTTAAAATGTGGTGGTAAGATGTATGTAATATTAGTTTATGATGTGAATTTAGAAGAAAAAGAAGGGCAAAAGGTTTTAAGAAATGTATTTAAAACTTGCAAAAAGTATTTGGTACATATTCAAAATTCAGTATTTGAAGGTGAACTATTAGAATCACAAGCCATAAAACTAAAAGCAGAGCTTGACCAATATATTAGAGAAGAAAAAGATAGTGTTATACTGTTCAAAAGTAGAAATCAAAAATGGCTTGATAAAGAATTTCTTGGAAAGATAGAAGATAATAAAACAAGCAACTTTCTATAAGATAAATCTGTCGATGTGTAATAGTGAGAAAATGCTATGAGAAAGACAGAGATGGAAAAGATTAGAATATCAATTAAACTAAAAAAGTAGTGGTTGAAAAAATGAAAAAAATAGTATAAAATATAAGGCATAGACAGAAAAGAGACCACGAGGCACTGTGGCAGAGGGCAATAAAGGGGTACTGTAGTAATTTAAATAAAGTAGAATGTAAATATTTATTTAAAGTATAGACTAATTTGTCTAACTTTGTAGTAATTTAAATAAAGTAGAATGTAAATCAAACGTGTCATAACTCTCAATAACCTCTAAATTTCGTAGTAATTTAAATAAAGTAGAATGTAAATAATTTTTCATTTCTTTCCACAAAATCTATAATTTCATGTAGTAATTTAAATAAAGTAGAATGTAAATATTAGATATATCAGCAGAAGAGACGGCAATAGGTCTGTGTAGTAATTTAAATAAAGTAGAATGTAAATGTTAAAATTGCATTTATCATAACATTTCCTCCTTGTAGTAATTTAAATAAAGTAGAATGTAAATTCCGAACTTTCTAGAGATTCAAGAATTTGGATAATGTAGTAATTTAAATAAAGTAGAATGTAAATTATTTTATTAGTAATAAGATAAGAAGATAATAAAATGTAGTAATTTAAATAAAGTAGAATGTAAATAACTGCTTTATGGCCCCTAATGCGTATAACATCATTGTAGTAATTTAAATAAAGTAGAATGTAAATATTTTAAGCTTAGGTTTAGGAATTACAATAGCTGGGTAGTAATTTAAATAAAGTAGAATGTAAATAAATAATTAAAAATAGTAAGTATCATATTGTCAGAAGTAGTAATTTAAATAAAGTAGAATGTAAATTCTATAGCACTATAATCAAGTGAAATATAGGCTTGGTAGTAATTTAAATAAAGTAGAATGTAAATACATTATGATAATATTACTAATACTTTTATGGCACAGTAGTAATTTAAATAAAGTAGAATGTAAATCTTTATACCATCTCCGTCATTAATTCTATTTGACAAGTAGTAATTTAAATAAAGTAGAATGTAAATATACGTAAAAGTAGGCGAATACTGGCACCAGATAGGGTAGTAATTTAAATAAAGTAGAATGTAAATAATCATAACTTCTAATAAACCAATCCCCAGATAAATGTAGTAATTTAAATAAAGTAGAATGTAAATTGAAAATGAAAAGCACCGTCTTTATGTTTTTCCGTTGTAGTAATTTAAATAAAGTAGAATGTAAATATTCTTGACAGCGAGGGAAATGTAATGGAATGGAAGTAGTAATTTAAATAAAGTAGAATGTAAATACACTAGATTTTAAAACAGCAATTAAATAATCTGTTCGTAGTAATTTAAATAAAGTAGAATGTAAATTTGGAAATATGTCACTGCCTGGATATAATGTATCTGGTAGTAATTTAAATAAAGTAGAATGTAAATACAATTGAGACATTACAAGACTTTCAAATTGAAGAGTAGTAATTTAAATAAAGTAGAATGTAAATGAATGTTTGCTAATAAATTATATAGACAAAATAAGTAGTAATTTAAATAAAGTAGAATGTAAATGTAGCCAATGCAAATCGATATACGGTTATTTGTGAAGTAGTAATTTAAATAAAGTAGAATGTAAATCAACATTATTCATTAAAAAACACCTCCTTTACTTATGTAGTAATTTAAATAAAGTAGAATGTAAATGAAGCTTATGTAGAAGATGAAAAGTCATTAGAAGAAGTAGTAATTTAAATAAAGTAGAATGTAAATAAATTAGTATGTTCATATTTTACATTAAATATTTATGTAGTAATTTAAATAAAGTAGAATGTAAATAATATCTTTTTAAATCTAGTATGGTAGTATTTTTTGTAGTAATTTAAATAAAGTAGAATGTAAATATGTTCCTAAATTGTTACTATGTCAAGTATAATAAGTAGTAATTTAAATAAAGTAGAATGTAAATTAAAAAGGCTTTGCCAGTCAACATGTATTTTGTTAGTAGTAATTTAAATAAAGTAGAATGTAAATATCGACACTAAAATATCGTCTAGCTTATCATACAAGTAGTAATTTAAATAAAGTAGAATGTAAATTACTTCTATAGCATCACAAAAATGCCAAGTATCTTTAGTAGTAATTTAAATAAAGTAGAATGTAAATTTATAAAGTTACTATATACAATAAATTGAAATATTGTAGTAATTTAAATAAAGTAGAATGTAAATGCTATTTTTTTGCGTATGGTTTTGGACAATTTCAGGTAGTAATTTAAATAAAGTAGAATGTAAATACTGCAGAAGCTAAAACAGCAGATATTTCTTTAGCGTAGTAATTTAAATAAAGTAAAATGTAAATATTCGCAATATTTGCACTACTAACCGCGATAGGATGTAGTAATTTAAATAAAGTAGAATGTAAATAAAAATTCTGCAATTTTAACAGTATCGCTATTAGGTAGTAATTTAAATAAAGTAGAATGTAAATCGACATTATTCATTTAAAACACCCCCTTTTTACTTAGTAGTAATTTAAATAAAGTAGAATGTAAATTCGTTAATTTTATTAAGTAAAAACGCACGATTCAAGTAGTAATTTAAATAAAGTAGAATGTAAATATGCTAGTTATAACATTATTCATAACAGCACCTCCGTAGTAATTTAAATAAAGTAGAATGTAAATCTAATTTGCAAAGAATTTTATTGCTACAAAAAAAGTAGTAATTTAAATAAAGTAGAATGTAAATTTTGCTTACTTTTTAATTCTTTTTGTAAAGGAATAACGTAGTAATTTAAATAAAGTAGAATGTAAATCAAGGACCTCGAGGCGAAACAGGCCCACAGGGAGAGTAGTAATTTAAATATAGTAGAATGCAGATAGAATATTACAATATTGACTATAATACTAATAGAAGGAAGTAAATTAATGTGAATGAAGGTTGGAACAGTATGAAAGAAAGTGATATTATATATATAATAAATTCTAATAGTATTCCAGATATAGGTTTAAAATAGATATGTCACAAAGAAAATGAAAATAAAATATTGAAAGAGAGCACAAAAAATGATATTGTTTAAGTGACGAAAAATAAACATATCGGAGGTGCTCTCTTATGAGTAATAATATCACATCTAAACT